>Ga0207661_10000291_pt1 | contig 31733 bp, 26 predicted proteins | sample KBSC713LmetaG_FD_184337 | JGI IMG/M metagenome (GOLD analysis project Ga0207661, IMG submission 184337) | Corn rhizosphere microbial communities from Kellogg Biological Station, Michigan, USA - KBS C7.1-3L metaG (SPAdes) (version 2) | ecosystem: Host-associated > Plants > Roots > Rhizosphere ...
CAAGCTGATAATAGAGGGACGTGCTGACCACAATCCCGATCCCGTGATCACAAAGGCCGTCGCCCGAGCTCATCGCTGGTTCGAAGAACTAACGACGGGCACCGCCAAATCCATGGCCGAGATCGCCGCGCGCGAGAACATTACAGACAATTACGTCGGCAACCTCATACATCTGGCTTGGCTGCCGCCTTCGGAGGTCGAGCGGCTGCTGGCAGGAGATCCGGAGGCGATCCGATCCGCCAGGGCGTCGATGTCTACGAGAACCGCTGCGTACCTATGGAATTCCGCCGCTTCCTAAGACCAGCAGTAGCCAGTCCGAAGCTGACGTTTGGATTCCTGCCCTGCGCGGGTTGAGCTCTAACTGAAATTCGGCCGGGTCAGAGCTACTGGGGCGACCCGAGCTTGGTGGCGATGAAGAGCTTGTCGAGCAAGCCGGCAGTTGCGTGACCTCGCCCAACACGCATTCCGCATCGCCATAGTTTGAGGTCGTATCGATGAGCCGACCGCCGTTTTTTACGTCGGACCGAACCGCCCGACCGAAGGGACCTTCGCCAAAGCGAGCAAGAACGGCAAGGAAGTCCGCGTCGTGGTCGACAGCAGCGGTCAAATCAAGGAACAAAACTAGTGCTGCAAACATTGCGGCGGTGGCCGCCGCAAACGCGAGCGACAGGACCAAAGGAGCACACAGCCATGCGTAACAAACTCTGGATGGCAACTTCCATTCTTGCAGCACTGGTCTTAACCGGCGCGGGCGCGCAGAAAATCGACTGGCAAATCTTGGCCGAGCCATTCGTCTCGTCCGCACATGCCCAGGACATCGACTGGCAGAAAGTCGACGAGACGCTGGGCCGCAAGCCCGCCGTCACTGGCGACGTGCGTCGCTACGGCTTTCCGCGCAGCGATCTTAAGGTGACGCTGGACGGCGTCGCGATCAAGCCGGCGCTGGCACTCGGCGGCTGGGTCGCGTTCAAGCCCATGCACGGCGGCGCCATGATCATGGGCGATCTCGTCCTGCTGGACTCCGAGATCAGCCCGGTGATGGCGAAGATGATCGCGAGCGGACTCGAGATCACGGCAGTGCACAATCACCTGCTGCGTGCCAACCCCGAGACCTTTTATGTGCACATCGCCGGTCATGGCGATCCGATCGCGCTGGCAATGGCCATCCACGCTGGCCTCGCCGAGAGCAAGACGCCGCTCTCGGTCGCGGCGCCCGCTTCCCCGCCGCCCGCCGTGGACCTCGATACGGCCCAGCTCGACCAGATCATCGGCGTCAAGGGGCACGCCAACGGCGGTGTCTACCAATTCGGCGTTCCGCGGCATGATCCGATCAAGCAAAGCGATATGGCCTTGAGTCCGGCCGGGCCGCTCGGCGTGGCGACCGCCATCGGCTTCCAGCCGACCGATGGCGGCAAGGCGGCCATCACAGGCGATTTCGTCCTGACTGCAAACGAAGTCAATCCAGTGATCATGGCGCTGCGCACGCACGGCATCGAGGTGACGGCGCTGCACAGCCATATGCTGGATGAAGAGCCGCGCCTATTCTTCATGCATTTCTGGGCTAATGACGACGCCATCAAGCTCGCCAAGGGCTTGCGCGAGGCGCTCGACAAGACGGCGAGCACGAAAAGCTGAGGTTCAACGGGGGGACAATTAACATGCGTATTCTTGCCATCGCGCTTCTGATGCTGGCTTGTTCGTTCGCGAGCTTCGACAGCGCCCGTGCCCAGACGAGTTGCAAGGTCTGCGCCGATCAGCAGAAGGCATGCATGAAGAACTATGCTGGACCGACCTGCAAATCCGAGTATCAGATGTGCATGACGTCCTGCAAAAAGTAGCTGAGTCCAGGTTGAGAAACTTGCGCAATGTTTCATCGCGGCACTCGCCACCGGCATCCGGAGTTTGATTGCCCTCGATGCCGGCTTTGTCTTTGGACCTCTTCACGCGCGAAATCGACATGATGCAGCGTCGCCGAGACGCGAAGGTCGATGGCCGCGCAATTAGATCGGTCGCTTCGTCGTAGTTTAGGTACAGATCAAAGAATTCTTCAGGTACAATCAAAGAATTCTTTGTGAATGCCAGCTTCGGGAAAGCCGTCAGCGGTCCGAGATATTGCGTTGCCCAGAGCTTGTTCGATGGATATCAAGTGCTCCGGCGAGTTTGAACGACGACTGTCGATGCCCGCCGGCCACGGATGAATCATCCGAAGCCGGCAGAATGACCCGGAACAAGCTTCCACCCGTCTTTTCACTTGCGAGTTCGACTTTTCCGCCGTTCGCCTCAACTGCCCAGCGAGCGATTGCGAGCCCCAATCCAACCCCGCCCCCTTCCCTCGAGCGGCTAGCGTCGACGCGATAGAAGCGGTCAAAAATGCGATCCTTATGCTCGGTAGGAATCCCCGGCCCCGTGTCGCGCACTTCGACCTTGGCTTGCCCGCCCGTTGCATTCACTTCGACGGTGATCGTGCCGCCATTTGGGGTGTATTTTATCGCATTGTGTATCAGATTCATGAGCGCGTGCCGCACGAGCGCGGCGTCTCCCGCCGCATGGACTTGGATCGGAGCCAGCAGCGTGAGTTCCTGCTGTTTTTCGTCAGCGAGCACGTGGAGCTGGTCGATAACATTTCCTGCCAACCCTCCAAGCTCCAGGTTCTCTGGCGCAAAATCGACTTTTCCCGAGTCGGCTCGCGTAAGGATCAGAAGGCTCTCAACGAGCCGCGTGAGTCTGTCTACCTCCTCCAACATGCTGCCGATGACGTCGCGATAAGCAACGGCATCTAGTGTATTCTGCAGCGCCACTTCTCCCACACTTCGCATCGCGGTGAGTGGGGTGCGCAGCTCGTGCGAAGCATCAGCCGTGAAACGGCGCAGTCGTTCGAAGGCATCATGCAGACGGGACAGCGTGTCGTTGAATACGGTCGCCAGCTGCCCAAACTCGTCTCGGGCGTTGTCGACGGGGAGCCGTTTGGCGAGCGAGTCCGCAGTGATCTCTCGTGCCCTCTGCGCCATGGCGCCAACGGGGGAAAGTACGCGGCCGGCAAGAAAGTAACCTCCCGCGATCGCCAGCCCGGCGGCAAAGGGAATACCCATCGCGAGAATGATTGCGAGGATCCAGACCGTACCGCGTAGCGGGGTTTCGTCAAGCGCGGCGGCCACGCGATAGGAGGATCCAGCAAAGCTATGGACGCGATAGCGACGGCCGCTCGGCGCCTCCCAAGACAGCGGCGATGCCGGGTCGCTCGACGGCAGCGCACGTGATAGTCCTTCTCGCTCCCATGCTTCAGTTTGCTCACGGATGCCGCCGGCATCGTCCACCCGGAACAATGTAATGCCCCACTCGGCGGCCAAATCTTTCAGTTCGTCCGGCTCTTCGCGATAGACCTTACCAATAGTCGCGATCTGCAAGCCGAGCTGCGCGTCCAACCCGGTATAAAGACGAGCCTGAACGAAAAGCAGAATGCCAGCGGAAAAAATGCATACGATCAGCGTCAGTACGGCAGCATGCCAGAGTGTAAGCCGTGCGCGGACGCTTGGAGGGCGGAATCTCATCCGTGTTTCCCGCTCAGAAGGTAGCCGAGACCACGGACGGTGTGAACCAGCTTTCTTTCGTAGGGTTCGTCAATCTTGCGACGCAACCGCGCAATCGTGACGTCGATGACGTTATCGAGTGGCGTAGCCCTCGCCGTTGCGTGCCATACGTCGTGTGCGAGCATCTCCCGCGACACGACGCGGCCGCTGTGGCGCAATAGGTATTCTAGCAGGTCGAATTCCTTGGCGGTCAGCTCAAGAGCTTGAGCTCCTCTGGAGACCTTGTGCGTAACGAGATCCATTTCAAGATCCTCGTGCTGTAGCTTGAGAATTTGGTCCATGCGTCCGCGACGGAGCAATGCCCGGATACGCGCGAGCAGCTCGGAAAACGCAAACGGTTTTGTGAGGTAATCGTCAGCGCCTTGGTCGAGGCCACTCACCCGGTCCTCGACCGCATCCCTCGCCGTAACGACCAATATCGGCGTCTGATTGCCACACCTGCGCAACGTCGCAAGCACATCGATACCGTCGCGGCGCGGCAACATGAGATCGAGCAACAGAAGATCGAAGGAGCGCTGGCTCGCGAGGAAAAAGCCTTCTTCTCCGGTCGCCGCGATCGTGACCTCGTAGCGCTCCGCTTCAAGGCCCTCGCGCAGGGCGTTCGCGACCTTCTTTTCGTCCTCAATGATCAGAATTCGCACGATGTGCTCCGCTTCGAGCGCTGCTCTCGCGCTGGCATTATAGACCGGTTGCTGGCTGCCGCAGCGTTCCTGACAGGGTTTTCAGAAACTCTTCAGTGGTGGCGCCGCCGAAAGACCACCAAAATCCAACCGCCGATCGAGGCACCAGTCCACCTGCAAGGCGGTTTCGCGTCGCCGAACTGGCGGGAACCAACCACGACGGAAACGGCGGATGACATGTTGCGCCACGAGACCACTGTCGCCTAGTCCGCGGCCGGCACGGGTGACGGTGCAAATGACAGCGTTGCGGACAGGGATTTCGATCAATGAAGGGAGGTACACCATGACCAGACGACGAATGTTACTGACGTCGGCCCGTAGCTTCATCATCATCGCTTTAGCAGCATCCTTTGCCGGTCATCGATCAGCTCTTGCGATTGGCCCTGACCAGGAACAGGCCGAACTAGCGAACGTGTTGAGCGGCGTGAAGATCAGCCTGCAGCAGGGCCTCACGGCCAGCGAACGGGAAGGACAGCCGATCTCCGGAAAATTCGAGATGGATGAGGGTAAACTCCAGCTTTCAATCTACACTGCAAAAGAAGGAAAATTCTTCGAAGTTATCGTCGATCACATGACCGGAAATATCACCAAGGTCGAGCCGATCACCGAGGGTGAAGATCTCATCCACGCCAAATCGCAAAAGGCATCAATGGACAGGGCAAAGGTCAAGCTAGCGGATGCTGCGACCAAGGCGAAAGGACAGGCTAAGGGAGAGGCCGCGGACGTAGTTGTCGTAAGCGCCATACCGGAGCTGAAGGACGACCGTCCCGAAGCCATGGTTGTTCTGCTGCAAGGAAAGAAGTTTTCGACTGCTTCAGAACGGCTCGACTAGAAGTCTAAGGATGGTCGAGTCCCACGATTACGCGGTCTTAGGGTTCGACGAAGTCGGTGAGGGGAAAGTGGGAGTAAGAGATCAAGGCGGGGGCTCTGTCTGGCGGACATCTTACAGGAGAATGCGATGAGAACTGCCCCAATGTGGATTAGCCTAATGGTGGCGGCCGGCGTGGTGACGATCGGCCTCGGAATTGACGGTGCAGGCTGGAGCGGCGCCGCGGTCGCTCAGAAAAGGTCCCAAGGTGCGGGATCGGTGGATCGGATCGTGAGCTCGTTGCGCGCAGTGGATACGGCCTATGCGTCAGGCAACGCGGCCGAAGCTCAAACCAGGTTCAGAGAAGCGCGTGCGGCCTGGAACGGCGTGGCGCCAAAGATTTCGGCGCGCGAGGCTCGCGAGCAACAACTGCTGTTCGATTCGCTGGACAATCAGCTCAAGAGTGGCGCGCCGGCGACTCAGGTGAAATCGACGATCTCCGGCATGGTTGAAGAGCTTCACGAGGATATCGAACGGGAACTGAGGTAGGATTTGCCGTGGATCGCGGGCTGATGTGGCTCGCCCTCGTCGATCTGAGAAGGGCGTGGCCGCGGTCACTGGTGACCGCGCTGGCGATCGCGCTCGCACTGATCGCGGTCACGTTCTTTGTGGGGCAGATAGGTCTTCGACAGGCGGAGCTCCTGACCGGCTATGAAGAGTCCGGAGCGGCAACGTTTGTTATTGAGCTCGGAAGTGTGCCCGCGAGCGAAGTCGCGAAGCTGGTCCAGGTGCTGCGTTCGGCTCCCAACGTGCAGTCGGTCGAGGCTCCCTACAATGGGACGCAACTCGGTTTGGTGGCCGATACCTCTTTTGTGGTCTTCGAAAACGAGAAGCAGCAGGAATCTCTCGGTGCCCGAACCACTGTGCTGGGTGTCGATAGGTCATTCGATTCAGTTCGGGACTACTATGTGAATTTCCATGATGTGAATCCGAACGCGGCAAGGGCGGTGCTCGGCGCTGCCCTGCTTCCGACGTCTGGAACGGTGCGTCCGCCGGATCCCAACGAGGTCATCGTCCCCTCCGGGATCACTGACTACGTCGGGATTCGACCTGGTGCTGAAGCAACCGTCGATCTGATGTATGTGAATGCCAATCCGCCAATCATTCGGCGCTTCGAGAAGTTACGCCTGATCGGTACATTCGACCTCATCGGTCCGGATCAGGGTCGATTTGAGCCATTTTGGCGCCTTGCCGCGCGCGGCAGCGAGGTCCTCACGGTCCGCCGGCCCGACGCGCCAGGGGGCGTGGCAACCATGTTGCCCATTGTTTTGAACGAACAGCTCTTGAAGGAATTTCTCGGATCTGTGGACGAGCAATTGGCTGCTCGTGGCAGATCCCCCCCAAAAGAGGCTGTGGCCAAAGCACTGGTCGTGCGGGCCAACTCCGTTCGGGCAGTGCCGTCGGTCCAAGGCGAAGCGACGTCCTTGCTCGATCAGCGTGGTCTCAAACAAGATTGCAACGCTCTCAATGGAGCCAACTTCTGCCTAAGAGTGCCGGAGCGAAACAATTTCGAAGCGGCGCTCCAGGAACAAGGAAAACTGGAAAGAGGTGGATCGTTCTTCATCCTTCTCCTGCTTGTACTCGTTGCAGCCGGAGCAGCCGGTCTGCAGATTCAGTTGGTCCTGGCACGTTGGCGCGAACTTGGAATTTTGCAGGCCGTCGGCTTTTCGCCGTTTAAAGTCCTGCTCTATTTCGCGGTGCGACTGTACGCTGTGCTTGTTGGAGGCATAGTCATCGCCGCAGTGGTGGTGAGCACTCTGCCATTCGCTCGAAGCGCTTCAACGTTCGGTTTTGCCGCCGGGGTTGTGTTTGTCGCTGCGAGCATCGCCACTGTTCCGGTGCTGCTTTGGCCGCTTGCACAAACGCCCGCCCAACTCCTTCGGGTGTCTGCATGATCTGGGTGAAGCTTACTTTCGGAGGCTTCGGCCACCGCTTGGTAGAGGCGTTTGCCGCGGCCATCGTCCTCGCTGCTACCAGTGCGACGGTAGCTGCCTCGCTGATGGTAGTCGAGGGGGCCCGGAAAACGCTGGTTAGGGTTATACATCAGGATAGGCCCGACGTCGTTGAGGTCAAAAGCCGTTTCAATCGCGCTCTGTTTGAAACGCCGCGGAGTGGAAATCTGCCGCCACTCACAATTCCGGTCTATGAACCACTCATCGATCCCGCCCAGTTGGAAGCGGCTGCGGGCGACAATCAGGTCGTCAAGCGACAGTCACTCTTTCGTAATGTCGTCTCCGGCGACAGCTTTCTGAACATTTACATTTTCGGTATCGATGTTGATATCGAGCGCGGCTTGAGCAGCTTCTCACTGGCGCGCGGTCGATTCCTGCGGAGGGAGGATCGCGCTGTCGCGGTGCTCGATCAAGCATCTGCTCGTGCACTCGACGTAGACGTCGGCGGGACCTTGCCAGTTCGGAAGGCGGACGGTACGGATCTGCAGCTCACCGTCGCCGGTATCCTCGACAGATTGGAGTTACGGGGTGCCCCGCCAAGGACGGCTGAGACGCCTTCGTTGAGGCCGGATTCGACCTTTGTCTCGAGTGGTGCGTTCGTGAATCTACAAACGAGCGAAGAGATTTTCGGTCGCGAGAGCCTGACCGATGCTCTCGTCGTTGCACGAAACGCTTCTGAAACGCTGGCTCTCGTCGCCAAGCTACAGGAAGCCTTTCGGCTGGAGCCGGGTATCTTCGTCACGGAACGATACAGCCAATACCAGCGCAAGGTGCGCGATTTCGTTCTGACGCTTGCGTTGTTTTCCGCGCTGAGCATTGCGACAGCGGTATTGGCCGGATCCTTCGCTTCAAATCTGCTGCACGACATTTATGTCGAGCGTCGGCGGCAATATGCCACGCTGATAGCCCTCGGATTTCCGCCCGGGATAGGTGTCGCTCCCGCAATCATCTTCGGGCTGGTGCTTGGACTGGCTGCGGTTGCCATTGGTGGTCTCGCTACCCATGCTTTCGTGCCGCGAACCTTTGCGATGCCTTCACTTATGGCTGATCTTGGCCCAACGGAGCCGACGATCGATTGGCTGGTGGTGTGCTCTCTGGCGGCTATCTCGATTGCAGCTCTGAGCGTCGGGCTGGCTTCCACCATAATTCGGCTTCTGCGGGAGCCGGTTGCCGCGAGTCTATCGGAGGCCGGCCCATGACTCAGGCCTTTGTGTCCGTCCGCTCAATTTCGAAGACATATCGCAGTAACCGAGCCACAGTTGGCGCATTGCGCGAAGTCTCACTTGAGATCGAAAAGGGAGAGTTCGTTCGGCTCAGCGGTCCTTCCGGTTCAGGCAAGACTACGCTTCTCAACCTCGTCGCGGCACTTGATCGGCCTGATCAGGGAGAAATATTCGTGGCGGGGATCGACGTCGGCCGTTTGTCCGGGAGCCGGGCATCAAAGTATCGGGCTGAGCAGGTCGGTATGGTTTTCCAGAGCTATAACCTGATCCCACAGCTGACCGCATTGGAGAATGTCCTGCTCCCAATGATTGCGTTGGGCCGCACGAACCGAAGCCGCGCCCGCGAACTTCTCGATCTCGTCGGCCTGGCCGATCGCAGCAACCACAATCCGTCTCAGCTCAGCGGGGGAGAGCAGCAAAGGGTGGCTATTGCCAGAGCATTGGCCAACGATCCTGCGCTCGTGCTGGCTGACGAGCCGACCGGGAATCTTGATGAGCAAAGCGCAGAACGTGTGATGGGGTTGCTGACGAATGCGGTCCGTGAGCGCGGCAGGACCCTGCTGCTTGCAACCCACGAGCGCGAGACGGCGCAGACGGCCGACAAACGTCTCGAGCTGCGAAGCGGCGTAGCAACCCCGGTCCGAGAAATGAGTTCTTCTGGCTATCTGCGCTCATCGCGTTCAACGCTGATCCACTCCAACAATCGAGGAGACTACATTGAGAGCAGCACGAGTTAGCTTGGCAATTGCTGCAGTTATCGCCGCAATCAGCTCCCAGGCCTTGGCCGAACGAACCATTAGAGGAGTGGTCGTCAAGGTGGACGGGATATCCGGCATTATCTCAGTCCGAGAAATGCATCCAGGCATGGCCGGAGCAATCTCTTACGGCACGGCCGAAGAGTTCAAGGTGCAGGATGGATTACTGTTTGATGCGGTGCGATCGGGAGACGAAGTCGTCTTTTCCGCTTCGGAGGTAAATGGAGCTATGACGATCACAAAGCTTAGCGAGCAGTGACGCGAGCAATCGACTTTCAGGCTGACTGCGCCGCGATGGCCAACGCGAAGAACGGTAGTTGTCGAGCTCAGTAAAACAAGGTGCAGGTCTGATTGCAATCCCAACAGCCGTTCCGGGAGCGCCCACTGATTTGCTTATTGCGAGTTCATTCGCAGAGAATGAGAGTCAACCGGCGGGGGCACCCTGGAGACCTCCAATGACAAGTGCCGAAGATCGGAAGAAAGTCGATGAAATCTGGAGCCTGGTCAAACATGAACATGCTGCGGTGCTAGTCAGCATTAGAAAGGACGGGTCTCTTGATTCAATCCCAATGGGTTGCCTCCAGAGCGATTTCGACGGAACGCTCTGGTTTCCAACTTTCAAGGATAATCCGCGACTTCATGAGATCAGAGAGAATGGCCACGCGCTGATTTCCTATGTCCGGCCGTCACGTTACGAATTCGTTTCAATGAGTGGATACGCCCGCGTTGTGGACGACCGCGCCAGGGTTCGCAAGCTTTGGCGTGAAGGGTTCAGTGTGTGGTTCCCTGATGGTCCGGAGTCGCCGAACATTGCACTGATTGAAATCGACGTGAAGACGATTAAGTCCTGGAGCAAACCGGCGTCATTCCTAACCTATGCCTACCACTATGTGAAGGCAAAGCTGACAGGAAGATCTCCGTCTCCCGAGCAGATCGCGAAAGAAGTCCTCGTACATTTTTGAAGGGTCTAAGTTCGCGTTTTCCATATTCGCCAAGAAAGTGTCCGCAGAATGCGCGATAGCTGCGCTTGCTCGTCTGACGCAGAGACTGCGTGTCCCGTAACCGGGGGGTGGTTTGGGCGAGCACTGATCCCCAGGCAAGCGCGAGCTGTTCACGCGGCGTGGCGCAGCGCGCGCTTGACCATCGTGTATCTGAGCAGTGGTCCTTCCTCAGGATCATCACCCTCAAAATGGATCACCGCGCCGGGCGGCGGTTTGCGGAGGCTTCCAAAGCGCTTCACGGAAGCAGCTTCGACAACGTCTAAGGCGGAATCCTGGGCGAGGACAGTCAGTGCCGCTAGTTCGGCAGTGCTTGCACCGCCCGAGCGCCAGGAGGCTTCTAATACCCCTGACCGCCATTGTCCGCGCGCATCGGGCCCTTGGCCTACGTCATAGTTGCGGCGTGACGCGAAGAAGCCAGGAAAATTCGCCGTGCTGCGGTCATAAGTTCGAGCCTGCGCCATGGCGAGACGTGTCTGCGGATCCATCGGCAGACCCTCCAGTTCTGCCCAGCCGCCGCGCACGCAAATTAAATGCGAGCCACCATAGACCGGAAGTCCGTGGTTGTTCATAACCGAGCGTTGCGTGCCGTGGTAGGCGATCGCTCGATCGCCTACCATTGTGCAGCCGACGCTTCGCGTCGTCACAGGGCGCAGATTCGTTTCGAGCACCAAGCCATGACACGCGAGCTTCTCGGCTGGAAAAGTCTCGAGAAAAGCGTTTAGTTCAGCCATCGTGCTCGCAACGGTTTGCCCGTGGCCGCCGTCACCGAGCGGCTGCTTTACACGGACCGGCCCATGAGACAGCAAGCGTGTGGCAGCCGTTCTTGCGTCATCAGCATTGAATGTGGTGTAGCCCGGGAGGACCGCGTTGCTCACGTTTTCTGCGAACGTCGCTGACCAGCCGCGCGGTCGCGCTGCGTTCGCGCTTACCAGCCGGTGAGTGACGACTTTCGTTTTGGCGAACGGATAAGGCACCACCGCGCCGTATAGCTGGCAGGGAGAGTGGATGCCGAGGGTCCGCGCCTCATCGAGCATGAGCGTGTCGTCCGGAACGAAGAAGAGATCTCCGGTCGAATGCTTGTTGGCATCGAAGACATCGGCGTACCTATAACCGCTAAGCCGGGCGATGCTTTCGGCGACCGCGGAGAGCGTAATTTTCTCGTGGGCATACATTGGCGCGCCGAGCCGGGAGAAATAGGCGGCAACCGCGGTGATTGCGTGCGGATGAGACGGGATCTGACGGGCGGCACCCGGTCGCGATCCTCGAACGGGTTCAAGAAGGGGGGAAATTTTGGTGTTGTCCATGAGCAGCCATCCCGAGAATCGAGGGTTGGCCAGTGCTTGGACGGAACACCCGTCTGACGGGGAGACGGCGCACCCCCGTGCGGATAAACTAGTAAGCCGCCAGCTCCACCGCAAGGCGGCGCTTGTTTCTGAAAGGTCGTCCCCGGTCATGCTTACGGTTAGCGCGCTGACGCGCTTGTACATCTCCGTGTCATTTGAACTGAACGACGGCGAATGCATCGCCTTGCAGGGACCGTCCGGCGTGGGCAAAACCCTGCTGCTTCGCGCGATCGCTGATCTCGACCCGAACGCGGGAGCAATCAAACTGGACGGAGCACTCAGGGAGGCCGTGCCGGCGCCGCTTTGGCGGAAGCAGGTGACCTACGTTGCGGCTGAACCGGGTTGGTGGGCGGATACGGTCCAAGAGCATTTTACCGACTGGAATGATGCCATCCCGCTGGTGGCGCGATTGGGACTGCCGCACAACTGCGGAACCTGGCAGATCCAAAGACTGTCCACCGGTGAGAAGCAACGGCTCGGCCTTGCGCGGGCGCTGATGTTGCAGTCGCGCGTGCTTTTGCTGGACGAGCCAACGTCGGCGCTCGACGCGACGTCGACCACGATCGTGGAGTCGATCATTGCTGAGCGCATCTCGAGTGGGACAGGTGTCATATGGAGCACTCACGATAGCTCCCAGGCCCAGCGGGTCGGATCGAGGTTGTTTGTGATGAGCAGCGGCGGTCACATCGAGGAACATCAGCTGTGACCTACATTCAACTGTCTTACGGCGATCTCATCCTGCCTGCGCTCCTCGTTGTCATGGATGGCGCTCTCTCGCTTGTGCTACACCTCAAGCTTGAACGACAGCTCGCCATAGCAACCGTGCGGATGGTGGTTCAGCTGGTGCTCGTCGGATATGTGCTGACATTCCTGTTTGCTGTCGTCTCGCCGATCTGGACCGCCCTCGCAGCCTTTATCATGGTGATCTTCGCATCGCGGGAAATCATGGTTCGTCAGAAGCGGCGGTTACTGGGCTTTTGGACTTACGGCTTGGGCGCAGGATGCACCTTGCTGGCTGCTGGTACCGTCACGATGTTTTCGCTTCTGACACAGCTGCACCCCGAGCCCTGGTATCATCCGCGCTATGCGCTGCCTCTGTTGGGTATGATCCTGGGTAATACCATGACAGGGATAAGCCTGGGCTTGGACGTGCTCACTAATGGTCTGGTGCGGGAGCGAGCCGCGGTGGAAGCCTGCCTTGCGCTCGGAGGTACGCGGTATCAGGCGTTGTTGCCGGTCCTGCGAGATGCCTTGCGAAGCGGGTTTATGCCTACCATCAATGGCATGGCGGCGATCGGTCTTGTTTCTTTGCCAGGAATGATGACCGGCCAAATCCTTGCAGGCGCCGAACCGATAGACGCCGTGAAATATCAACTCTTGATCATGTTTCTGATTGCCGGCGGAACGGGACTGGGAACGCTGGCCGCCGTTATGGGGGGCGGGCGCCTGCTCACGGATCATCGGCACCGCTTGCGCCTGGATCGGATTGCCGCTGAAACGCCAGGGTAAGACTACTTTCTCACCGTGGCCACGGCGTCCGTGTGAGCTCAACTCTCCGCATTTAGGCCCGGCTGCTCTCCGAAACAGAACTACCGGCAACCGTCATCCTGCCTGCTGACCGCCTACCTTTCCGACGAAGGTTGCGGCCACGGTAAGCGAGCCGTCGGCGATCGCGAGCGGAAGCGCTCCCAGGCGACGCGGTGCCGGACCGAACACGACCTGCGCGCCTTCTCGAGGATTGAATTCAGAATTGTGACAAGGACATTTCAGAACGTTCTTGTCGCTCTCTGCTGCCTTCACCCACTCCGAGACGGGACATCCAGCGTGAGTACAAACCAGCGAATACGCAACAATGCCGTCTGCCGAACGCGATCGAGTCTCTTTGTCGAGTTCGCCCGGATCAAGCTTCAGGAGGATGATCTCATTGAGCCGCGAGCCCTTGCGGATCACCGACGATTTCAGGTCTTTCGGCCAGGCGTGTAGCGGAGGCCCGCCCAGCACGAGATCACTCGGTTTGATGATTTCGCCGGCATGTTCTCCTTCGGAGTGGACAAGAAAATCACCCTTTTGCGGTCGCTCGTCGCTGCCAGGCTGATCTTCTTGGGCGGCAACAGATTTGGCAACGAGACTTGTTCCAGCGGCCAGAACCGTCAGCAGCAGCGAGCGTCGCACCGGGTCCTGACATTCCATCGTTGCCTCCGTGAAACCAGAAATAAAATGCTCGGTTGGCCCACTCATCGGACAAGTTGAGCGCCTCGACTCAGCCAAAATGAGGGCGACGAACGACCGCCGAGCGACCCAGCTGTTAGAGCGGGTCAAAAATCGCCGCGCAACTATACTTCAGGATTTCGCAGTTCAAACCAGATGCCTCCAAACTTGTGCCCCGGTTGGCAGCCGGCTTTGTGCTGCTGCTCGAAAATGAGTGGAACCCATCAAGCTGCTGACGTTTGTGGCTGCAATGCCTGTCCTGACGAAGACAAATTCTCGAGATGTGTGGTCTAGCTCACTTGTGGTTGCAAGGAATGGTGCTGTCATTCCTGCAACTGCAGGTCGACTTACCGTCGTGAAGCATTCGAGAGCTCGGACGGAGCGAGGATGGTTTCCGGCTTGCTTCGTCACTAGCAAACCAAAAAGAGCCCTCCGGCCGCCGAGTCAAAGATCGGCTGCCTTTGCCTTTCTCATTCAACGCAAGCGGTAGGAGTTCGTCATGGCCATCAGTACGCAAGACACTAGCTTCACACACGACATTCTCGGACGATACGTTTGCAACACGTTCGGCGAGGCGAAGTCGAGTGGCACCTTCGACGTCATCATCATCGGGGGCGGAACGTTTGGTCTGACGCTCGCTCAGGATCTGTTCGAACGCGGACGGCTGCCCGCTGGATCAGCGATCAAGCCGAACAATTACCGCATTCTGGTTCTTGAAGGCGGTCCGTTCACGCTGCCGGAACACGTGCAAGATCTGCCAAGCATGGCGCTTGGGTCACCAGGTCTGGTTCAGGCTGATCCTGCGACGCTCTTGGATACGCCGACCGCGATGCGGCCGATTGGTCCGGACAATGCGCTACCTGCGACGCGCCAGGAGTTGATTAACGCGGGCCTCGACAAGTCGGCCGTCTTCGAGAACTGGGGGATGCCCTGGAATTCCACCATACGATTCGGCGGGCTCGCTTACTGCCTTGGCGGTCGTTCGTTGTATTTCGGCGGCTGGTCGCCCCGATATCTCGCGACAGAAATGGAGACGGCTCCGACCGATCCCTTGAAGGCCGCCTCCGCCTGGCCGCAGACGCTAGTCGATGATCTCAAGCAGCGCTACTTCCTCGAGGCCGCGCGGCAGACCGGTGCGTCGACGTCGAATGACTATATCGACGGCACGATGCACAGCTTCTTCCGGCAGAAGCTTTTCGATCTGTATGCGACGATTCCCAATGCAATTCCGATCACCGAACTGCCCGACTATGTGAAGGAGGCGTTGTCCGACCAGGGGCAGGGCATCAAGGACATCTCGTCCGGCGCGATCCCTGCACCATACCCGGGCTTCATCGACAGCCTCCTACTGGATGCGCCGCTGGCCGTGCAGATCCTGTCGCGGCCTGGCTTCTTTCCCTTCAACAAATTCTCAAGCGTGCCGCTCGGCATCGCCGCCGCCCGTCGCGCTTTCGCGGTCGGTAAGGACAAGATCGGCAATACCGACAAGCGGCTGATGATTGTGACCGATTGCCATGTGAAGGGGCTGCGGACCCGCACCTATAGGCTCGCGACGGGGGCAACGGTCCGGGAAGTCGACGGCATCTCCGTGCATAGCAAGGATACTGATGACGACTTTCTTGACCTCAGCGGTGGTGTGCAGGGCAACCCGCAGCGCCGGCCGATTGTCATTCTCGCCATGGGAGCGATTGAAAGCGCGCGCATGGCTCTCCTGACGCCCGGCGTTGCCACCGCACCGAACGGCGCCCTGGTGGGCTCGAACTTGATGGTACATTTGCGCAAGAACGCGTCACTCTCGGTGCCGATTCCGGCCGGGCTGTCGCTCAAGGATCTTGAATTGACGGCTTTGTTAGTGCGCTGCCGCGCCAAGGTGAACGGTACGTTCGTGCATTATCATTTCCAGATTTCTGCGTCGGCGCTGCCAAAAAATTCAGGGGCGGGCCAATCGGACGCGCTCTTGTTCCAGAACACGCCGGATCTCGATAACATTCGCCATTTCGAGGACACAGTGCCCGGAGAGATAGATGTTTCCATTCGCGCCGTGGGCGAGGTACTGCCAAACCCGCAAAATAACGTGACCGTACCGCTGGCGCCCGCCGATCTCGACGAGAATCTCGTGCCGCGCGCGGCGGCTACGTTGGTGCCGCGTACGGCCGGCACCGACAACTTCGAGTCACAGGTGATGGATCTGATGAACCAGGGCATCGATTTCCTGGCACAGAACCTTTTCAACGCCTCAGCGGCAACAGGATACACCCCGGCGGCCGATGTGAAGCCCGACGGGCTTGGCACGACGTTTCACGAATCCGGAACGTTGCGGACCGGAGACGATCCGACCAAGTCGGTAGTCAATCCCGACGGACAGTTTCATTTCGTCACCAACCTTTATGCTGGAGATGCGGCGGTGCTGCCGACCTGCGGCTCCGCGAACCCCGTGATGAACGGGGTCGCGATCCGTCGCCGGCTGGCGCGCCGTCTGGTCCCGGAAGGTGACGCAGCTCAGCCGCTGCGCGACTACGTGCCTTACCTGCCGCCATCTTCGCCGCCACCCGCTGGTTCGCTGATTACGCTGTTCGATGGCATTTCACTCGCGAACTGGCGTATGGCCGGACGCGGCACGTTCCATGTCATCGACGGCGCGCTGCAGTGTGTGCCGAGTTTTGATCTCGGCATGCTCTGGTGCACGATTCCGATGCCGCAGAATTATGTGTTGGAACTGGAGTTCTTTATCCGGACAATGCAGACCAACAGCGGAGTGTTCGTGCGCTTCAAGAATCCAGACAGCGTCGCCTTGCCCGACGGCACAGCGTTCTCCAATCCGGCGTGGTCGGCCGTCTTCACCGGCTTCGAGATCCAGATTGACAATACTGGTGCCGGTCAACCGACGCCCGGCTTGTCGATCCACAAAACTGGCGCTGTTTATTCCGTCAGCTATCCCGGTAACCCGAGCGAAATCCCAGGCTTCCCGGCAGCAACGCCAGGCGATTTCGTGAATCCCCAAGATGCGATGGTGCTTGGCTGGAACAAATATCGCATCGAGGTCAACGACAACGTCATCAAGGTCGCGCTGAACGGGGTCGATACTGCTCAATACACCATACCGGATCCTGCTACGGCGCAATTCCCCCCGCCGTGGGACCAGCATCGTGGCCGGTATCCAACAACCGAGCCAACTTTCATCGGACTTCAGTCATATTCGAACTACAGCTACACGACAGCATTCAGAAACATACGGGCGACGGTGCTTTGACCATTGCATGTTCCGCCAAGCCCTCGCCTTCAGAGCTTCGACTGCAGCCGGTCGACAACCCGGCGGGCGATCTCTGCTGACGCCTCATCGGGGATAGGGAAGACCGAGCTGACATTGATCTCGCCGAGCACGTAATTGTCTGCCCTACCGGCGTTGGGCGGGCCTAGCATGAAGTCCGCGTCCCAAATCATCGGGAGCTCGCTCCTCGGGATATCCAGCAACGAGGACAGCTGCGGTATCCACTCGTTTTCCATTAGCCCGCGCAGGCGCTGGAAGCGCGGATCGGCATTCGAGGTGTAAAGCCGCGGTCCAGCTTCGGCGCGCGCCGCTGCTTCCTCGACGAGGGCTTTGACGTTGTGGTGGCCGAAGCCGGCGCAGCGATCACCTGCCATATAGCAACGCACCACACCTTCGCTTAGGCGCGACTGGAACGGCTGATCGATCACGCAACCGTCTTCGAAATACTCAACGCACCGCTGGAGAAACTCGTCCAGGGCCACTTCCTCTGATTCTTCCTTCGTAGCATCGAGCACACGTACCATCGGCCGGTCGCGTGGACTTGCGAGCGCCTCGACCTTCCAGACGCCTTGGCCGCCGTTGCCGCGGTTGCGCTTGATCACACGCGGCCCAGATGCGAGCCGTGACGGCAGTTCCGCTCGCATCGTCTCGGCCTTTTGATAGAGAGCCGTGTCACAGCCCCAGCTCATCATACGGGTACGGTGGAGCACCTCCTTGGTACCCATTCTAAGAATCACATCGGGATGAGCGCTCACCCACACGCCCCCCATCGCGACCTCGCGCAACAATGCGTCGAGATTCGCGCGGTTGCGCCCTTCGTGAATCGGGTTAACCCAAACGAGTACGCCATCGAACGTGACGAGCTGTGCGCGCACGGCCTCTAGGACATCGTCCTCATAGACCACCGGGTCCGCATTTACGCCGACGTCGGCTAGCGCCGCGAATACGTCCTTGAACCGGCTGGTCGCCGGCGACGCATTCCGACGCGCGGCTTCATCGCCGCGCCAGAGGATTGCGATATGGCCAAGCTGAGCTTTGGAATGAAGCATGCAAAAGCGCTCCGGTTCGTAATCATGTCATTGGGATTCGTTGCGGCTTCGCGAATGCCGGCATCCAGCTGCACGCGTTTGTCGTCAAACATTCGCGATAAGCCGAGCCAAGCAGGTCATGCCTCGGGCGTGAGTCAGCCGCAAAATACTCACCGGCGCGGAGATGGATCAGCGCCCGTTTACTGGTGATGCCGATCAGCCGAGACAATCTTTCGGTAAAAAACGAGGTGTAGGAAAACATGCTGCGCCCTCTTGTGAAAATAGGACGCGAATCTTGGGCATGTCGCCTCGCGGGGAGATCGCCGCCCCCGTGGCTTGAGTTAACCGGCTGCCGCCGCCACTGTCAACGGTATCAGATCAAAGGCATGGTCAGAGACTGCGCTCGAGCGAGGGTTCCTGGCAAGCAGGCACGCGCGAGTCGAATCACAAAAGAGCGTAGTGACGGTGCCCTTTCTGGTTCAACCCTCAGGGCGAGATCGACGCTCATGCCGGAGTGATTGATGCCCAGCGCCACGTCGCCATCGCATCTGTGATGTTGGATTCGCCAATCGAATGTTATGGAATAGCGACGAACTCTCGTAGGCAAGGGCCCCTTATGCAGCTTGGGAAGCTGCCGTTCTACCATTGAGCTACACCCGCAATTCCAAAGGCCTATCGTAGTTTTACAAAAGCCCTAGGCACCGGCAGGCGCAATCTAGCAAGTAGAAGCGCGGTCCGGCAAGATGGTCGATGCTGCCCGCCGAATCGCGACAAGTCGGGAACCTGCTGCTTGGTTTGCTGGTATTCCGAAATTAGAACGACTGCGGGAGTTATGGCCGCCGTCCGTGATCCCCAAGAACTGATGACATCCGATGGTAGCGACGCCGGCAGCACCGACGCCGAAACGGGAGTCGAGTTCCACGCAAGCGCGTTGATTACCCTTGAGGGGGACTTGTCAAAGACACTGCCAGAAGTACGCGTGGACAAACTTGAGCTGCTCGATGCCATCGACAGCGTCGACTTCGGCGATGTGCATCTCGGCTACCGAGACGATGGCTAGGAAATGCGACGCCTCAATCGATCGGCGTCGCCCTCCCATTTGGCCGATGTACTTGCATCGTCGACTTATTCCTTTTTCTCATCATCCGAAGGATCTTCATAGCGGCGCTTTCGCATTTCCAGCTCTTCCTCGCTCCGCCGCTGCTCGGCAGCGATCTGTAGGTCAAGGCTCGCTATATATCGCTCCGCGAATAATCGGACCTTTTCATCGGCGTCGGACAGCCACGGTACCAGCGCCTCGCGCTTTTGCTTGTACGCTTCGACCAGGCCAAACTCTCCACTCAAGACGCCAGTGCTTTGAAGAATGATCTCGATGTTATCCCGCAAGTGATCGTCCGCCGGCAATTGCCGAACCATCTCTTTGCATGGCTCGATGACAAAGGGTTCACCGTGGTAGCCCGACAAGACCCTGATCACGAACTCAATATCTTCGCGGTTGCCACCACCAATATATGACATCAATTTCTTGTTGAGTGCATCGGAGTAACCCGGGAATGCCGCCGCGATGAACCGTCCGCCCGTGAACTGAAACATGTAATCGCCACTCACGAAGCGTCGTCGCACAACATCGACGACGTGATCTGTCACACCATCGAAGCGTTTCCGCAGCTCGTGAAAATCGTAGGGAATCGGTTGATAGGACTTGTCGTCGGCCTTGGTCGCCCCGAGCGCAAGACGTTCGCCGAAGAAATCGACGATGCGCTTCGCGTGCTTATTCGCGAGCACGGTGAGGACGAATTCGGTGTGCGTCTCGATGCGGGGCTGACATTTGAGGTTCTCCAAGAGCACTTCTGTCTGGCGCTCGTTAACGTCCGAGAGAAACGATTCCTCCTTCTTAATGAACCACGCGAGGTTCACCCAGCGGGCGTCCTGCCGTTCGGTGAAGTAGATGATACCGGGCAGGATGACTTCATCGATCAGGGCGGGCGTTCCGTCCTTGTAGCGGCGAAACACGACTGCAAGCACCTGGGCAACTACGTCGTCATTCTTCAGCCGTATGCCAGCCTGCATAACTTTTTGCAGGGTGATGTTGTTCAGCTTGGCAGCGAACTGGAAATAATGCGCGATTTGGCTGAGGTACTGGTCCTCGGCGAGCCATTGAGCAATTTTGTCATCTACGACACCTGCCCGATCACTCTCTGCCAGTCCTGAAAGCATCACCCCAAGGAAATGCGCGAGGCGATCGTCGAGCCGATCGATATACCCGAGCATGATCGCCGGCTTAGTCCGAGCGAACTTTTGCAGAAACTGCCCAAAGCTAGGAAACGTCGCCATATCGTTCGATTCGGTGCGGGCACAACGTTGAATGATTGCAAACCATTCATCGGCATTGTTCGGATCGACTTCCGCAACCAATTCGTCAATGCGACCGTTCCGGTACGCTTCGGTTTCAGTATAGTCAAACTCGTGGTTCTCCCACATCGGGGGAAAGACCGACTCAAAGCCGACAAGCGTTTTATAAATGACAAAGATCCTATTCGCGCCGGCAACATCCCTGAACGACAAGATGCGCGCGCTTAGGCGTTCTGCGGCTGCCAAAACTGTCGCGTCAGTTTCGCTGTTGAGAATGCCGACCGTCCGGCGGCGCACCCATAAGAACTGATGTTCGATCGTTTGAATGAGTTCATACGCGTCGCTCGACGCCACCACCTCTCGGAAGAAATCGACAATTCTTGCGCTGTCGCTCAACACGCAAGTTAACAGCGCCTTGTCGTATTTCGCCGAATATGGCAGCTCAGTTGCGGCAAACAACGCGCCCTTGATCCTCATTCGCTCGTCGTCCGAAGACGCGCTGCGATACAGCTGCATGAGAACGTCCAGCGCATCCGATCGAAGCGCCGCCAGTGATTGTCCGGGAACGACGGCTCCGCGGTGGAGCGTAATCGAGTTGTAGGTGCTCGTCGTCCCCTGCACTTCCGTACCGAGTGCAGCATCAAGCACACAGAGGACGACTGGCAATAGTGCGCTCTTCCGCTGGTCGGGGAGCTCGCGAACCAGTCGGACCAGCTCGAATTGCACCATCGGCCCCACTTGTTTCCAGACATCAAGGTTGTGCTGGGCGAGATGCTCGGCCACATTCATTAGGTGCTTTCGTTCCTCGTCGCTCTGCGCTCCGGGATAGAGTTCACAAATGGTGTCGAACGTAAGATCGATAGATACGTACCGCAGTTGATCGATGATTTCGCAGGCGACTTCCGCAACGTCATCGGCGTCGGCGCCGGGATAGTTGCCGGCTGGCGTCTCGATTATTCGTTGCTTGGTCGCCCTCGCATCTCTGACGACCGCGACCAGGCTCTCTTTGATTTCGGGATACACACCTACCGGGTCATCGTAGTTTGGCAGCGTGTAGTCGCGGAAACGCTCAAGCAATTCCTGCCGAGCGTCGTTGTCGCCGCATTCGGCGAGCGCCTGCAAAGCACCGCGATCGAAGAGCTGCTTGCCACTCCGGAGCCGTTCGTAGTCGTCGAGCGCCTTTTGGAATTCATAGCCTGCGGGCTGTAAATAGGTCTTCATGATCCGTTGGAAGCGTTGCTCGATCGCTTCGAAGAGCTTCCCGCCGAAGCCAGCCAACTTCGGTTTCTTGTATAGGATGTCGTGCACCATCTCGGACCACGCGTGATTGAGCGTGGTCTGTACTTGCACCTCGCACGCAAGGCCCGCGAAGCGCGCGTATTCAGGGAGCTTGGTTCGATCAGCTTTGAGGCTGACCACGAAATTATTGGAAATAAAGAGATCGTTCGGCCCACTCTTGCCCGGCACCGGGTAATGAATTTTTGTTCGGTCCCAGTCGATATCGAAATTGTCGCTGATGATGCCAGTCTGCATAAAGCCGGCGACATCGGAATTTGAATAGAAAATGAGGCGGCACCCCGCCAGATCCTTGATGTCGGTCTCCAACGTCGCGGTTCCGACAAGCCCCCGATCCTCTAGCTTCTTCTTGAGCGAATCCGGGCTCTTCGCCCGCGCCTGCACTTGCTGCAGGCGGAATTTCGTCGGGTGCGCAGCCAGTGCCGCGTTGAGAATCGACGCCACCGTGTCGGCGAGCGCGGCGTATTCAAACTGCTTCGATTGCGAATAGGTCTCGAAATCCATGTTGGAAACCGACGTTGCTCGTGACGCTGCGACTCAGCGTCAGGCAAATTCTAGCAGCGATCCCTTTTCTATCCACCTATGCCACCGGAGGAACGGGCTCCTCAAGGCGTCGGATCGGAAGTCCCGGCGTGACGTAGTCGAAATATTGATCTGTCGCGTTCGTGATGCGCAGGAGCAACCGATGAAATAGGACGTTAAGAAGCTTCATGTCGCGAATCGCGTCCAACACCATGTCGTCCTGAATTTCATTTCCATGCGCGGCATCGTTTCTCCGTTTCCATGCTTCCAACTCGTCAGTCCCGAGGCGCATCCCGATCGAACTCACGACCTGATCGAGAAGTTGCCTCTGAGGCAATCGGTTCGATCCTCCGACGCCGTCCAACAAGAATTTCTTGTCGTCATCGGCAATCGGCAATCTCTCGACTGTCCCCCTGATCTCGCGGGCTAGCTTTCCCCAGACATCCTTATCCGTGATGACCCGCGTGCGAAAGCGATCCGCATGAGCGTCGATGTGCTTACGCTGCAGAGCTTCTATCGCCGCCCCAAAATGGACCGGAGCAATATGGACTGTCGCACACCGGGCGTGCCAATAGGCCCAGCTGAGCGACCGAAACTTCAGCACATCGTATGCGGCGTAGATTGAACCGACCATTCGGTTGAAGGCGGCAGGAACAATCTCATATTGGAAACGCCCGCCAAAGGGAGCGGGCGGCAATGTAGCCAGCTCAAATACTCGTTGATCAATGCTATACGCGCTCACTGATTTGAACGAGACGATCTCCCACGTCTCCGAGTACGTCGTGCTCCCCAGGTAGACCAGATATCTGCCAAGTGAGAACGAAATCGCTTCGCGAATTTTCGCACGGGTATCCTCGTCGGGTACACCAAGATAGATGAGACAGCCCCGCTTGCTTCGACCTTCTGATTTTCTCTGCCACTCTGCACAGAGGTAGACCTGCATTCCGGCGACGTGGAAACGAACGCAGGTGTTGCTGCCACCCATTATTTCATCACGGCTGCTTAGTATGATCCCTTCATTAGTAGGCGAGAGTGTTCGAGTTTCTTCTGTCGTGGTCTTCGTGCTGATCGAATGCGGCCACACGAATGGAGAGCTACCAACATTCTCCAGCCACTCAATCGTATATTTTGCCTCCGTATTTTGGATCTGCGCTTCAACGAAAGAGACTTTCGTGTACTCGGTGCGGGAATCGGTGCCAGTCGCATAGTTCGATGATGTCTCATACCGAAACGGCACCACACCGCCTGCCTTTGCGGTGAGACCACCGATGCCCTCGAACGCGATCGCTTCGGTAGCAATCCGGACCGTCCCAGAGGGATGATTTACCGCCGCGGAGCTGGCCGATGCCGCGGTCTCAGTCTCAAAGATAAGTTCAAGCTGGTCATTTCGTCGGAGGGAGAATTTGGTGATGGGCGCGTGCAGTGGTCCCGGCTTTGTTATCTTGAACACGCCGTGATTGAGAAACCCGTCGAACGGCTCCCAGTCCCAAGAGCTCATGAGGTGCATCCGATCATTGCAAGCTAGCCCTCGCGTACATCGGCATTGAGCCGCCCCAACTCGGCACAGAGAAATTCCTTGTCGCAGGTCGGTCCATACAACAGGGCCGTGATCGTGCCATCGCCGAACGCGGCCTTGAAATCGAACGGCACATGCAGGCTCGGCGGGAACTCCATCAGGGTTTGGCGCCAAATGGAACCGGAGCTTGAAGTCACCTTCGAACTCACGACCGAGCTTGGCAAGGAAATCGCCATCGCAGTAAAGACGCGCGACTTCATACTCATCCTTGTAAGCCATCAGCTTGAACAGGCCTCGCACCGCGGCATTGGTCAGACCGCTCAATCCCGGAGCGCGCAACGCTTCTGCCGTCTGAACGCGTGAAATGAGATCGGTGTATCGGCGCGCATAGGCTTCGTCCTGATAGCGCGTCAAAAAATCGGCATTGAACTTGATACGTTCCGGCAGTGACATCTTGCGTGCTTCCGGTGCAACGCGGTTGCTCACCACTTTCTCGATCGCCGCCGGGTCATGTGCCGCCAACCGCCCCCAAGCGAACGCACGCTTGTTGGCTTCGATGGAGGAACCGTTGATTTCGATTGCGCGGTCGATCGCGTCAAAACTGAGCGGTAGCAGCCCCTTCTGAAACACATAGCCAAGCAACAGGAGATTAGTCGAAATCGAGTCTCCCATGATTGCGGTCGCGATCCTGGTGCCCTGCACGAAGTCGACCCCCTTCTCGCCGACTGCATCGCGCAGGATCTTGTTCATCAGCCCAGCCTCGAAATCGATATTGCCGTCGGTAACGAAAGCGGCGGTCGGCGTCAGCGACGTGTTGATCACCGCGCGGGCGACGCCCTGTTCGATACGCGCCAGTGCCACGGGCGACGCTGCGCCCACGATGTCGAACCCCAACAACAGGTCGGCGCCGCCGGCCGCGATACGGACTGCAGCGATGTCCTCCGGCTTCGGAGCGATCCGGACGTGGGTCATGACGCCGCCATTCTTCTGAGCGAGGCCCGTGAAGTCGAGAACCGAACAGCCCTTGTTTTCGAGATGCGCCGCCATGCCGAGTAGTGCGCCGACCGTGATCACACCGGTACCGCCGATTCCGGTCATCAGAATATTGTAGGGCTCGTGCAGTGCTCGCGGCGCGGGCATTGGAATATCGTCGAACGGCCCCTGCCCGGTAGCGGTACTAGGCTTCTCAGGCTTTCGTAGGCTGCCGCCATGAACCGTGACAAAGCTCGGACAAAAGCCCTCGATGCAGGAGAAATCCTTGTTGCAGCTCCACTGGTCGATGGTACGTTTGCGGCCGAGCTCAGTTTCCAACGGCTTCACCGACACGCAGTTCGATTTCGCCGAGCAGTCGCCGCAGCCTTCGCATACTGCATCGTTGATGAAAGCACGCTTCGGCGGATCTGGAAAAAGGCCGCGCTTGCGCCGGCGTCGCTTTTCGGCCGCGCAAGTCTGGTCGTAGATCAAAACCGTGAGCCCCGCCGTCTCGCGCAGCTGGCGTTGAATCGCGTCGAGCTCTTTACGGTGACGCGTGGTGACGCCCTGCGGAAACAGACTCATGTCGGAATATTTATTCGGCTCGTCGGAAACGATCACGACGCGCTTCGCGCCTTCGGCCACCATCTGCGAAGCGATCTGAGGTACCGTGAAGCCACTTTCGGCAGATTGGCCGCCGGTCATCGCCACAGCGTCGTTGTATAGAATCTTGTAGGTGATATTGACGCCGGCAGCAGCGGCCGCACGGATCGCCAGCAGGCCACTGTGAGTATAGGTGCCATCACCGAGGTTCTGAAAGACGTGCTTTTCCGCGGTGAATGCCGCCTGGCCAATCCAGTTCGCCCCCTCGCCGCCCATATGGGTGATAGTCTGGGTGTTGCGGTTGGGCATCCAAGTTGCCATACCGTGGCAACCGATGCCGGCCATCGCGCGGCTGCCCTCCGGCAATTGCGTCGAGGTGTTGTGCGGACAGCCCGAACAGAAGAACGGCGCGCGCTGTGACTTGATCTGGGGCGTCGCAGCCACGCGCTCGAACGATTCAAGCCGCGCCAGGCGTTGAGCCAGTTGCGGATTGCCGCTGCCCATCCGCTCCAGCCGTGACAGGATCGCTCGCGCCACCAGAGTCGGCGACAATTCGCCCTCGCTCGGCAAAAGCGGCACGCCCAGCTCGTCGCGCTTGCCAACCACCGACGGCCGCCGCGAGACATCCATATTGTAGAGCGCGCGAACGAATTGATCTTCGATGAACCCGTGCTTCTCCTCGACCACCAGGACATCCTTGAGACCAGCGGCAAAGCGGCGCGCGCCTTCGACCTCCAGCGGCCACACGAGGCCGACCTTGTAGATACGCAGGCCCATGGCCTTGCACGCTTCCTCCGACAGACCGAGATCGCTCAGCGCTTGACGGACGTCCAAATACGCCTTGCCGGTGGTCAAAATGCCGAGCCGGGGCGCGGGCGAGTCGAGCACCACTCTGTCGATCTGGTTGGCTCGCGCGAAGGCAGCTACCGCCTGCATCTTGGGGCCGTGCAGACGTCGCTCGGCTTCCAGCGGAGGATCGGGCCAGCGGATATGAAGCCCACCCATCGGGATCTCGAAATCGGCGGGCTCGACAAACTGCATGCGGCGAGGATCGGCGGCGATCGACGCAGAGCTCTCCGCGGTTTCCGAAATCGCCTTGAAGCCGATCCAGCATCCGGAATAGCGCGACAACGCAAAGCCAAAAACGCCGAAATCGAGATACTCTTGTACCGTCGCGGGATTGAGGATCGGCATCATCGCCGCCTGGAAAATTTGTTCGCTTTGGTGGGGCAGCGTTGATGACTGACAGCCATGGTCATCGCCGGCCAAGGCGAGCACGCCGCCGTAACGCGACGTACCGGCGGCGTTGGCGTGTTTTAGCGCATCCGCCGAGCGATCGACACCGGGCCCCTTGCCATACCAGATACCGAAAACGCCCTGTACTGTCGCGCCGGGGAACATACCAACCTGTTGGCTGCCCCACACAGAAGTAGCTGCAAGATCTTCATTCAACCCAGGTTGAAACTGTATGTTCGCGGCAGCAAGATGCTCCTTCGCACCCCACAACGCACTGTCGTACATACCCAGTGGCGAGCCGCGATAACCGGAAATAAAGCCGCCCGTGTTGAGGCCAGCAGCACGATCTCGTGCGCGCTGCAATAGGGGTAAACGCACCAAGGCCTGCACTCCGGAGAGATAGATGCGCCCGAACGGCTTGGTGTACTTGTCCTGAAGCGACACGTCTTGAAGCGTAGTTGCGGTCATGATGTCTCAACCCGTTGGTGTTGATGTTGATCGGCGTCGGACTAAAAGCCACACGTGCGATCAGCATAGAAGGCATCTCCAAGCACTGCACAGGCAATGGTCACGCGGTTTACGAATTCGCAATACGAATATTGCACCATCGGCACTGTTCACGCGCTCGCCTTGTGAGATGCATTGACCTGGGTGTCGACAAGCTCCCTCAGCGCGATACCCGCGGCCTTCCGGTCCCACGTCGCCTGACCGATGCCACTCTCGCGTAACAGCGCCTTCCGCACTTTGTTGGTCGGCGTCCTTGGAAGCGCATCCACGATCTCAATGTACCGCGGCACCATGTAGTGCGGCAGTCTTTGTGCGAGATGTGCCAGAAGTGCGGCGGGTTCGATGACAATGGTGTTCGGTCGCTGGACAATGACCAGCTTCACATCATCATCCGAAGCAAACTCTGAGGCGACGCCGACGGCGGCGCATTCGCCGACCCCAGGATAAGTTGTCGCGGCATGCTCGATATCATAGGACGAGATGTTTTCCGCTCGGCGACGAATACGATCCCCGAGACGATCAACGAAATGGAAGTAGCCTTCGTCGTCGCGATACACAAGATCGCCGGTGTGGAACCAGAGATTCCGCCAGGCCTTGATGGTCGCTTCAGGCATGCCGAAGTAGCCCTGCATCAATGTCCACGGCAGTTTCGATCGCACGAGCAACTCGCCCGGCGCGCCCGGCTCGACCTCGCAATCAGTTTCCGGGTCCACGATGCGTAATTCATAGTGATCAGCGATCGGGCGGCCGCATGAACCCGGACGCAACGGCTCGTCAAGCGACGACCAGATCGGAATATTGGCCTCAGTCATGCCCCATACTTCGAGACCCCGCACGCCAAAGCGTGCTTCGAACGACGTCGCAATGTGTCGTGGAAACGGCGAAGTCCCGAACCGCTGCAACGGATTGTCCGCATCGTCCGCTCGTTCCGGCTGCGCATAAATCATTTCCAGCATCGGACCATGGGCGATCGACACCGTCGCTCCACACGAGCGGATACGATCCAGCCAATCCGCCGCGCTGAAGGTACGATCGAGGCAAACCTGTGCGCCGGCGATCAGCGCGGCGTAGATGCCGACATACCGCGGCGACATGTGGAACAGCGGGTGAAAGATATAGTAGGTGTCGCGCTCGTTCACTTTCATCTGCTGCGCGGATTCCAGAGCAAGCAGATAGCTTTGAGCATGGGGCAGCATCACGCCCTTAGCGGGCCCCGACGTGCCGGACGTGAAGATGATGGACGCCAGATCCGACGGTTTGACGCTGACGGGTCGCCACCCCGACGGCACCATTGTATCGTCCGGCAAGGGCGCAAGCGACACGCGGCCGAACTTCACGGCAGGCGTCGAGCCATTCGCTCCCTCCGCTGAAAACCAGAGTGCGAGTTTGAGTCGTGGAACGGCTTCCTCGCTCTCGCGCAACACGCCGAGCAATCGGTCCTCGATCAGGATCAACCGCGCATCGGCGGTGTTAATCGCGTGTTCGAGAGTGTGGCCCCGATAGGCGGTATTGATGGTGACATCGACCGCGCCGAGCAGATTCAAGGCAAACCACGCGCGCAGCGTCTGCTGACAGTTGGCCCCCATGACGACCACACGATCGCCTGCCTTCACGCCTTCCTTTTCCAGCTGATGAGCCAGACTCAGCGATTCCGCCTGTATACGTGCATAGCTGAGCGGCTCCCCATCGACCATGCGGACGAACGGAGCGTCCGGAGATAGCCGCACTCGCTCGGAAAGCGCAGCATCAAGCGTCCAGTTCTCAAAGGGCAATTGCAGCATGTTTAGGGACGGCTCGGGTCAGCGATGTCGGAAAATCGGCTTGCGTTTTTCGGCGAAAGCGGCCGCGCCTTCCTTGTGATCCTCCAGCGCGAAGGTCGTATGCGCGAGTCGGCGCTCGAAGCGTACGCCTTCGCTCAGCGGAACCTCAAACGAACGATTGAGTGCTTCCTTAGTCATCATGATCATTGGACGTGACAGTTCCGCTATCTGGGTTGCGACCCGGATGGCCTCGTCGATCAATTCGTGCGCCGGGACGATTCTGCTGACTAGGCCGCAGCGCTCGGCCTCATCAGCCAGCATCATCCGACCCGTTAGGCACATTTCCATCGCCTTTGATTTTCCGATCGAGCGCGATAGCCGCTGGGTGCCGCCCGCGCCTGGCATCACACCCACTTTGACTTCGGGTTGACCGAACCGCGCCGTATCCGCGCAGAGAATGAAATCGCACATCATCGCGAGTTCGCATCCGCCCCCCAGCGCCAGCCCGTTGACGGCTGCGATAATCGGCTTCCGGCACCGCGTAGCTTCTTCCCAATTGCGGGTGATGAAGTCTTCGGTATAGGCGTCGGCGTAAGTCTTGTTCGCCATCTCTTTGATGTCAGCGCCCGCGGCGAAGGCCCTCCCCTTGCCGGTCAGAACCATGCAGCCGATATCGTCATCGCCCTCGCATTGTTTCAATGCCCCGGTCAACGCATCCATCAGCTCAGTGCTGAGTGCGTTCAATGCTTCCGGACGATTGAGCGTGATCAGTCCGACCGACCCTCGGGCCTCGAGCAGGACAATAGGCTTCTTCATGCTTTACCTTTCATCGGCTTCTCGAGTGCAACAAAGCGCAGCACATGCTCGCCGACGAGAACGACTTCGTCGCGCTGGTTCGTGACCTTGAGCGCGGCATAGATTCGGTCACGCTCGATCTCGATCCTCGCTACCTCGTAGCGAATGAGAATTGTATCGCCGAAAAACACCGGCGCGACGAACCGCAGACGGTCGTAACCCGCGGATACACCGTCGATCCGGTACTTGATCCCGAACATCGCCGCCGCCGCGGACGTGAACCCGACCACCAGAGCGCCCTGCGCGATGCGGGTTCCAAACCGCGTCTTCTCCATGTAACGTTCGTTGATGTGGTTAGGCGAAAAGTCGCCGCAAATTCCGGCGAACAAATAAACATCGGATTCGCTAATCGTCTTTTCGATGGCGATGCTGTCGCCGATCTTCAAGTCGTGGATGGTGGAACGGGGTCTCTCGTCAAACTCTACAATCATGATTCGTCCTTGTGCAGAGGATGGTGAATTGTTCAGGCGATGACGCCTTTGCTGCGGAGGCCCGCGATATCCGACGGCGCGTAGCCGAGTTCGGCAAGCACTTCCTCATTGTGTTGACCGAGACGCGGCGCACTGCGCGTTGCGATCCTGGCGACCGATGACATTTTCAACGGGTTTCCGACCGTCCTCACCTTCCCGTGAACCGGGTGATTGAACTCGATGATCAGACCGTTTTCCTCGATCTGCGGATGCTTCAACGCTTCGCCGAGCGAGAGCACCGGCGCGCACAGAACGTCCTTGCGATCGAGCCGCTCGAGGCATTCTGCGGTGCTTAATTTGGCAAACCCCGGCGCCAGAAGCTTGAAGATGTCCGAACGGTTCGGCCCCCAGGACGCGCGATCGGAGTATTGCGGCCAGGCCGAATAGTCATCGAGGTCCAGCGCGCGACAGATGTCGCCAAGGGGGTTTGGCCTGAACACGCCAACGAGCGTCACCGCACCATCCTTGGTTGGGAAGATGCCTATGAGGTTCTGCTTGACCCAGTTAACCTCCTTCTGTCTTAAAAGCCATTGTGTGACCTCCTGTTGCTGCAGCGTCACCAGGACATCGAGCAGGCACACGTCTATACGCTGCCCTACGCCAGTGCGTTCCCGATGGTACAGCGCCATCAGGATTCCCTGAACCAGCACCATTCCGGAGGTGAAGTCGCCGAGCGCGGTAGGAAATAGTTGAGGCACTCCATCGGCGTCCGGGTTTCGTGACGCGAGACCTGACAGCGACTGGGCGAGGAAATCCTGACCGCCCTTGTGCGCCAGCGGTCCGCTCGGCCCGAAGCCCGAACCCGATGCATAGATCAGCCGCGGATGGGTTTCCTTCAGCTTGTCGTAGCCAAGCCCGAGACGCTCGGCGACGCCGGGACGGAAGTTGTGAACCAGCACGTCCGCCTGATCCAGCAACTGCGAGACGATCTTGAAGCCTTCGGGCTTTCCCATATTGAGAGCCATGCCGCGCTTGTTGCGGTTCAGCCCCATGAAATAGGCAGATTCACCATTCGCCTCGACGATAAAGGGATCCGTGGCGCGGCAAATATCGCCCTCGCCCGGACGCTCAATCTTGATGATCTCCGCACCAAAATCGCCGAGAATTTGGGTCGCGCAAGGGCCGAACTGGACCTGAGTGAGGTCCAGCACGCGCACGCCATCAAGCGGAAGAGAAGTCTGTTTGGTCATTTCGCCGCCAAATTCTTGAACTTGCCACCGCGGACGGTGACGTAGATGAGCGTGCCCTTGCCCCAGCTGTCATGGTCCTTGGGCGAGAACTGGATCGGAGCGGCCGCATACCCCTTGATCGGGCCCATGGTCTCGACCTTGTCGCGCAGCGACGGACCATCGGTGGCGCCTGCCTTGAGAGCCTGCACGACGGTCGCAGCCGCGTTGGCGCCCAGCAGCGCACCGAAACCGGCAACGCCGCCCTTGTTCTTCATCAGATCGAACAGATCGGTCAGAGGACCAGGCTCGTCCGGATTGACGAGCGCCGGTGCAACGAGATTCTCTGCACCCTTTCCGCCGGTCTTGATGATCTGCTTCTGGACAATCCCCGCCATCCCATAGACCGGGACGTTCATTCCCACTTCCTGCAATTTGCGCAGGAACGCGCCGGCGGAGCCTGTGCTCGACGCGACAGAGCGAACTGCGATGCGTCGCGCCCTGCACCAAGTGCTGTCCACTCTAGCTACGAGTGGGGCGCATCGGCGGATCGGTGTTTGCCAAG
>Ga0207661_10000296_pt1 | contig 31563 bp, 30 predicted proteins | sample KBSC713LmetaG_FD_184337 | JGI IMG/M metagenome (GOLD analysis project Ga0207661, IMG submission 184337) | Corn rhizosphere microbial communities from Kellogg Biological Station, Michigan, USA - KBS C7.1-3L metaG (SPAdes) (version 2) | ecosystem: Host-associated > Plants > Roots > Rhizosphere ...
CGGTGCGAGGGTCTCCCAGCCAATTCCACCCAGGCAAGCCAGCCAAAGCGCGCAACTGATCAAGCAATCCGTAATCCGGCGTGTAGAAGAACAGCCAGATGTTGGCGACGGCAATCATCGGGAGCACGGTCGGCGTAAAATAGGCTAGCCGCAGGAAGCCACGGCCTCGAATATTGCGATTCACCCATAGCGCCATCAACAACGCCAACGCCATCGAAGTGGGCACCGTACCAAGCGCGAACCAGACGTTATTGACGAGCGCTTTCCAAAAGATCGCGTCGTCAGCCATCGCGCGATAATTGTCCAAACCTGCGAATATTTCGGTGCCGTTCCTTCGGACAACGAACAGGCTGCTCCGGATCGTCGCCAGCACCGGATAGTGGGTAAACGCGACGAGCACGACCGACGCCGGTAGCAACAGCAGCCAGGCGTTGAGTTCGGTCAGCCACGCCCGCGCGCCTCCCGAAGTCCGGGGCAAGTCGGCCGGCACATCTGTCATTGGATTGGCCGACCGCTCCTCTGAGGCTCGCAACAGACCATGTTATTTATAGGCACGAAGCACGCGATCAGCTTGTTGCTGGGCAGCGGCAAGGGCTTCCTGCGGCTTTTGCGATCCGGTAACAGCCGCCTGGACGGCATCGCCCACGAACTTGTAGATCCGCCCGTTTTCATGCACGGAAAGTTCCGGCACCGCTTCATTGAGCTGGTCGCGCGCAACCACGGCCGCTGGGAAACCCTTCGCATATGCCTCCATGGCTTCGGTTTTGTAGGCTGCAGGAGAGACGGCAACATAGCCGGTCTTGATGCTCCATTCCGCAGCACGCTCCGGCGCGGTCATCCACTGAATGAACTTGACGGCCGCCTTCTGCTGCTCCGGCGATGCGCTCTTGAAGATGTAGAAATTACCTCCGCCAGTTGGCGAGCCCCGCCGTTCCTTGGCGGGCAGCAAAGCCACGCCAAAATTGAACTTGGCGCTATCCTTCACCGCGGTCAGATTACCCGTCGTGTGCCACATCATCGCGGTCTTTCCCTCAACGAAGTCCGTCCGCAGGGTGGCCCAATCAATGCTCCCCCTTGGCATGACGCCATCCTTGCGCGACAGACCGACCCAATAGTCCAGGGCTTGGACCGTCTTTGGTGCCGTCAGATACACCTCCGTACCCGGCTCATTCATCATCTTCTGGCCGTTCTCGATCGCGAGCGCCTGTAGCATCCAGTAGGCGTAACCGGTCGACGGGATTTCGACCCCCCAGCGGGTCACGTTTCCTGCAGCATCTTTCTTGACGAGCTTGGCCGCCATCGCCGCCATCTCATCCCAGCTGGCGGGCGCCTTCTCAGGATCGAGTCCGGCCTCCTTGAAGGCATCCTTGTTCCAATACAACACGATCGTCGAGCGCTGGAATGGGATACTCCACGTCTTCCCATCGATCTGACCGTTCGCCATGAAGGCTGGATAGAAGCTCTTGAACCAGCTCTTGTCGGCAACGAGATCGTCCATGGGCACGATGGCGTTTTCGTCCATGAGGGTAAAGACGTCTGTCGAAAGCAGCACGGAAAGCTGCGGCGGCTGGCCTCCCTTCATCGCCGTCATCGCCTTTGTCATCGTATCGGTATAGTTGCCGGCGTAGACGGCAGTCACCTTGATATCGGTATTCTCTTTCTCGAAGCGCTGCACCATGTCATCGATGATCTTGGTGACCGGACCCCCGACGGCGACCGGATAATACATGGTGAGATCTGTGGCCGACGCAGTGCGCAAACCTGCGTCAAGAGTGATGAGCGCGGCAGCAGCCATTACAGCGAGCTTAAAGGCTTTCATGGGTTCCCTCCCTGGCTTTCGGCTTTATTCATATCGATTGATCATGTTGCCGCCTGTTTTGCGAGACGGCACCCGGTTGCCGGATCGAATTGATGTTCGTTGCTTGCATCCCATGAGATTCTGACTTCATCGCCTGGCGAAATCCTGCTGAAGCCTTCCTCGCGGACGGCAAGCGGCTGATTGTCGACTTCGCACACAATTATGCTGTCTGCGCCGAGATGCTCGACCGCTTTGACCCGAGCCACTCTCCGGCCATCAGGCGCGATACGCATGTGCTCCGGTCGCACTCCGATCTGTCGCCCGTTGCTCGCGATGACATTCATCGGCGGTGTCCCGATGAATCGGGCGGCGAACGTCGACGCCGGCGTTTGATAGAGATCCTCGGGAGGGCCGTCCTGTTCAACGCGGCCATCGCGCATCAACACGACCCGATCAGCCATTGTCATCGCTTCGGCCTGATCGTGCGTGACGTAGACCATCGTCATTCCAATCCGCTGCTGCAGAGCTCTGATCTCCGTCCGCATTTCCTGTCGAAGCTTGGCATCGAGATTGGAAAGCGGCTCGTCCATCAGGCAGACCTTCGTTTCCGCGATGATGGCTCGGCCAAGGGCGACACGCTGCCTCTGGCCTCCCGATAACTGCGACGGCTTCCTGTCCAGGAGATGGGACAGTCCGACAAGGTCGGCCACCCGTTTCAGTCGGGCATCGCGCTCGCCGCGCGCGACCCGACGCACCCGCAGACCAAATACGATGTTCTCGGCAACGGTCAGGTGCGGGAAGAGCGCGTAGGACTGAAAAACCATTGAAATCTTGCGCTGGGCAGGCGCCAGCCCGGTGACATCCACCCCACCAATGCGGACCTGCCCTTGGTCAGGCTGTTCGAGCCCTGCGATCAGCCGAAGCGTCGTCGACTTTCCGCACCCCGAAGGCCCGAGCAGCACCAGGAACGAGCCTTCGTCCGCGGACAGACTGACGTTGTCGACAGCCCGCATCGCCCCGTACATCTTTGTCACGTTTTTCAGGCTGATCGCAGACATCAACTCTTCACATTCTTCAGTCGCAACACGGCTGGTTTCCGCATACCGGAGACGCCTCTCTACCGACTCCGCTTCTTCTCCGCCTCGAGCCCCAATGTTCGTCCCGGAAAACCGGCGACGTCGAAGTAGCGTTGGGCTCCGACCCGTTGGGATTTCAAAACGGTTCGCAGTCCATTTGCTGACGGTTGCGACCCGATCGACTCGGAGAAAGCGCGCGGGCTTGCGCCGTTCGGCATCGCCTCCGTCATGACGCGGCCGACCAGCTTGCCTTTCGGCTTTTGCGTCAGACCCAGGATCCTGGCGGCGGTTGCGCCAACATCCGCGTTGCTGACCGGAAGGTCATCGACATAGCCCGACTTGAAGTCAGGCCCGACTGCCGCCGTGAAGTTGAGCGTGTCACCTCGACTGAAACTGCCGTGCATCCCCTGCCCCTGCTGCAAGACCGTGTCAGCGATTTCAACCGAACAATTCGTCACCTCCTCGCAACCTGAGGACCATGATCTGAAGTTCACGACAATTGCCGGATGCGGCGTAACTGCGCTGCCGCGTAGTCCAAGTAATGATAGCGGTAGCGTTCCCGGGACGTTGCCCAGGTCGTCTTCCACGAAAATGCCGCTCACATAGTCCTGTTCGAGCAGCGCCTTAACAACGCGACCCGCGAGCTTTTTGCTCTTCCGGGGCAGATAGATCAAATCCGAGCCGCCGTTCGTGGCAACGATGACCTCCGGCTTGTTCGGGTCCTGCGCCAGAATCGCATTTCCCGCCTTTGGATGCGCGCCGTCCGCGAGGCGGACGTTCTTGTCGTTGGGATCAAATAGAGGCAGGTCCAGCGCCTTTGCCAGGTCAAGGGCGACGAAGCCCATTGGCAAAAAGTCCTTCGGGGTGTCGGCGTAGCTGGCCTTCGCCGAAGGGCTGGTCTTGCTTTCCTTTGATATCGTCGAAAACCCGTGATCAGACGAGATCATGATGTTGGTCGTCGCCGTCAATCCAAGGTCATCCAGCGCTGTTCGAAGCTTTGCGAGGTTGTCATCGGCATTCTTGATGCCCGCCATCGAGGTCGGCCCATTTATGCCTGGCGTTACCACGTTAAGGCTGTCGCCATTGTTGTGCTGGCTTCCGTCCGGATCCCGAGACCAGAAGACCAACACAAAGGGCTTGTTCCTCGCCTTGAACATAGGCAGCACGATCTTGGTGGCTACATCCACCATGTAGGCCTGTTGCTGAAGATTCGCGGTGGTGGTCCCCGCCGTCTTCGCATCACCCGCTTTGCCGTTTTCTCCGCGGGAGGGCGTCGAAAGCGGAAGGTTCGCTTTGCTCAACGCGTCTTTCATCTCATCCGAGAGCGGCACACCGTTCTTGCCCCCAGTGGCATCGTCTATGACGATCGAGTGTAGTCCGGTGCTCCCTACCCTGTCGGTGTGATCAAAGATGAACGTTGGTCCGAGTTTTCCGATTGCGGCGGTGCTGTACCCTTTCTCACGGGCCATCTTCAGCAAGGTTTCTTCGTTGAGGTAGTCTCCCCCAAGATGCTCATCCGCGTCCAGGATCACCGGATCCGATTCCAGGAACGGCGTCACGGTACCGTTGGCGACCGTGACGGGATAGCCGGTATAGATCGTGTTGCTGAAGTCGCCTGTATCGCCAAGATAATGCCCGGTAGCCATCGCAGAAGCGTTGGCTGTCGTAAACGTCGGGAACAGCGAGTGAGAATTCTTGAAATGCACGCCCTTGTCGCGAATCTCCGCCATCGTCGGCGCCGTTTGCGGCGTCACGATCCGTCCACGCAGCCCATCGGGAACGAAGAGAATCAGATTATGCGGCGTCGCATTCTGCGCGAGGCAGCTCGTCGCCGGCGCCAACGCCAAACCAAATGATATCAAAATGGCTGCATGCCGCATCACCGTTCCCCCCGACCAATGGGCGAGCTGACGTCTCGCTGTCTTTCGGTTTACGCTGAATTGTACAGGCGTCGACGCAAGCCACAAGGGCGCAGCTTGCTTGAACGATCAAGCCGGTCATTGACCTAAAGTCGCACGGCTACCCATTCTGGCCGACGCCCAGGAGCGCGGTCCGTCCTGGGCCATTTGCCGCTATATGGGATCGAAAGCACGGATCGGCGGCAGATTGCCGTTGAAGCGCTCCACCTCGACGGTCGTGAGCTGACCGGTGCATCCTTGCGCGAAGGATGAGGTACCGATGTCGCGCGTGAGCACATTCGGATTGCCGTGAACGCAGAGCGGCGCCTCTTCCTCGGGACCCATCGGATCGTACCAGGCACCAGTCGGCAGCTGAACAATCCCGGGCGCGATCGTCTCCGTGACACGCACTGCGGCAAGGCAGGCGCCACGCGCATTGAACAGGCGGATGATGTCGCCGTCGGCGATACCACGGACATTTGCGTCGCGGGGATTCATGCACGCGACCTCGCGACCGCGATGCTTGGCGTCCGACGAATGTCCGCCGAAATCGAGCTGGCTATGGAGGCGCGTTGTTGGCTGGTTGGCGATGAGATAGAGCGGCGAGCCGCGTCGGGGAACATCCGTCTTCTCCAACCAAAGCGGATGACCCGGACAATCCGCATCGCGGTGGCCCGCGATCTTCGCCGAGAAGATCTCGATGCGCCCGCTCGGCGTCGGAAGCGGATGAGCGATTGGATCCTCGCGGAAGCGGCGCAGCGTACCGCCGTCGTCTGCCTGTTGCGGCACGGTCAGGCTGCCGCCCTCCCAGAATTCTTCGAAGGTTGGCGACGGGAGGCCTTGCGCGGCGAGCGAGGCGCGGGTCGGTTCGTACAGATGCGCCAGCCACTCGCGCGCTGTACGTCCTTCAGTGAACGGTTCGCGGGCCCCGAGACGCTCGGCGAGGTCGGCAAAGATATCGTAGTCGTCGCGCGCAAGGCCGAACGGCTCGGCGATCCGGTGCATGGCGACCATCAGCGGATCGTTGCTCGAATAGCCGATGTCCTCGCGCTCGAGCGTCATCGTGGCGGGCAGGACGATGTCGGCGTGGCGCGCCGTCGCGGTCCAGGCGAACTCATGCACAACAAGCGTGTCGAGCCGCGCGAATGCCTTGCGCAGGCGATTGAGATCCTGGTGATGGTGAAAGGGATTGCCGCCCGCCCAGTACACGAGGCGGATATCCGGATAGGTCCGGGTCTCGCCGTCGTAGCGATAGGTGGCGCCGGGGTTGAGCAGCATGTCGGCGATGCGCGCCACCGGAATGAAATCGGCGACGCCGTTGCGGCCCTGCCGGAGGGTCGGCCCCGGCACGGCGTTGACGCGCCGGCCGTAATAGCCGATCGCGCCCAGCGAATAGGCGTAACCGCCGCCAGCAAGGCCAATCTGGCCGAGCGCGGCCGCCAGTACCAGGCCCATCCACACAGGCTGCTCGCCATGCTCGGCGCGCTGCAGCGAATGGGAGACGGTGATGAGCGCCCTCCGCCCGGCAAGGCGGCGCGCGAGCGCCTTGATGGTCGCGGCGTCGATGCCGCAGATGGATGCGGCCCATTCGGCATTCTTCGGCTCGCCGTCCACTTCACCGGTCAAATAGCGCAGGAAGACCGGCCAGCCCTCGGTGTAGCGGTCGAGGAAGGCCTGATCGTGCAGCCCTTCGCTGACGAGCGTATGCACGATGCCGATCATCAGGGCCGTGTCGGTGCCGGGAAGCGCCGTCATCCACTCCGCTCCGGCCTCCGCTGGAAGATCCTCTCGCAACGGACTGACGAGGATGAACTCACAGCCGCGCCGACGCGCCGCTGCCATGGCGCCGCGCTCGACATGCTTGCTGATCGAACCACCCGCTACCATGGAGTTCTTCGACGCCATGCCGCCAAACGCCAGCACGATCTCGGTCTCGGCCGCGATCTGCTCCCAGGTGACGTTGCGCTTGGTGACGTCCTCGTAGTCCGTCAGAACCTGTGGCAGCAGCACCGAGGACGCCCCCGAGGAATAGCTGTTCACGGAACGCACATAGCCGCCCATCGCGATATTGAGGAAACGATGGACCTGGCTCTGCGCATGATGAAAGCGGCCTGCGCTCGACCAGCCGTAGGAGCCACCGAACACCGCACCGGGGCCGCGCGTGTCGCGGATACGCCTCAGTTCTCCAGCCAGGAGGTCGAGCGCCTTCTCCCAGCTGACGGAAACGAATTCGTCGCGGCCGCGGCGATCGTCGGGGCCAGCGCCGCGCTCAAGCCAGCCACGGCGGATCGCCGGTCGAGCAACGCGCGCGTCGTGCCGCAGCGCGGCGGGGAAGTTGCCGATGATGCCGTTTGGATCGGGATCACCCGCATACGATCGGACTTCGAGACCAGCTTCGCCAAGACGTGCCGAGAACACACCCCAGTGCGAGGTGTGTGGCTTGAAACCGTCCGACAGGTCGAGACCAGAGTCGGGAAAACCAATCGTATCGCTCATTCAACGCCATCCTTCCGCAGCGGGCAACCAAGCCCCTATCACCAATATATAGTCAGTTTTTAGTGGTCCGCTTCCCGAATATTGCCGAGCCGGCCGGGGAAGACAGAGGCCCCCCGCAACTTGTGGTAAGCTTCTCACCTCACTGGCGACCCTATCGCCCGTTATCGGTGCTCAGCTCGAACAGTTTGATCTCAAAGCGGCTGTCGAGCGACACGAGAAAATCGACAGGCAGCGACGCATGTTCCGGACGGCGCCAGCCGACCTCAAAGCAGTAGTCGGCCTTTTGTGATTCCGGATCAAGCTTCCGTTCCTGGAAGAAAGCTCGACAGCGCATCGGGCCGAGTATCCGAGACACCTCGTCCAGGGTTGCCCAGGATAGATCAGACCTGATGATCAAGCGCGCGCGATGCTCGCGCGGGATCATCTCGTCGACCCACCTGAGAACCCACAGCGTGATCACCGCGAGCACCGTGGCGACCATACCCAGGATCAGTTGGCCACCGCCAAGGCAAAGCCCAATCACCGTCACCAGCCACAATGTCGCCGCCGTCGTGACGCCGATGACAAGATCGCCTTTTTTGATGATCGTGCCGGCGCCGATGAAGCCGACGCCGGTCAGAATGCCGAGCGGAAGGCGCATCAAGTCCATCACGGCGAAAGATTCCGGCGTCCTGCCGCTCAGCGGCAACAGGATATTGGCCTGGATCATCGCCACGGAGGCGGCAAGACCGACCAGGATGGTCGTGCGGAAACCGGCAGCGTGTCCGCGCGCGCCGCGGTTGAGGCCGATGATAGCCCCGGCCAGCATGGTCAGCGCCAGGCGAATCGCGATGTCAGTCCAGGTCGGCGAGAGCGGCATCTCGACAGTCAGCTCATGCTCCCGGGCAGAAAGCACCGAACCGACGTTCCGAGCGCGCCCCTGATCGGCCAGACCATGGCGCGGCCGACGCGATTGGGCTCCTTGATGACGGCGTCATCGGGAACGTCGATCCATTCGCCGTCGAGGCGGACCCGGAAGTGACCATCCCTCGAATCCCAATCGGGATCGGAAATCACTACACCGTCGGCGTCGGAGCAGCACAGCCCCCGGCCGCTTCTGAGGCTGTCAAACCAGGGTTTTAGCGGTGAGTTGGCGTATCGCCCGTCGTCGCGCGCCCAGACCAGCCCGGCAGCAAGCAAGGCGGTGACAGCGACCAGAATGGTGCGCACATTTCTCATCTCGTCGCAGAACGCCGCTGCATGAGACTCGTTCCTAGAGTTTAGCACGCCCGCCCTGCGCCGAATAGCAGAACCACCCGAAAGTACGCCGCCCTCAGACCGCATGGTGAAGCCGGCCCACGGCTCCGAGGCGATGAAAAATTCGTGCCCGCACATGGGGATGCGAGCGCGGCGGCTTTTACTTAGGTTAGCGCGTGGCAATGCGCATCTCGCTAACATTCCTGTGTCGACAATATGCGAGACGACGAGGAAATCATGGTGAAACAGCGTCACCGCTTCAAGCAAACCACCACACTTGCCCAGCGCCTGGCAGAGCAAGCCGGACGCTTGCGCGATCGCGCGAAACAACTGCCGCCCGGCACCGAGCAAACCACACTTTGGCGCAAGGTTCGCCAGGCAGAGACAGCGTTGCGCATCGACGAGTGGCTATCCTCTCCCCACACCGACGCGGCAAGCGAGCCGATGGGGCTGCTGCGCAAAAAAGAGCGAAAGCGCCCGGTGAAGTCCGCGCACAGCCCTGGCCCATGATCGCACGAACTCGTGCACTCGTTCACCACATTGTGTGCTGCGGAGGAGCGTCGGATAAAGTCGCGAGCCAGATCGCCATATCCGGCGAACGCGCGGATATTCCAGCCCAGCGGCCTCAGCTCCCCACGCAAGCTGAGGCCGCTCCGCTCCGTCCGCCGAATCGAAATTCCTCAAATCAGCATAATCCAGGCGATGCTGAGCGCGGCTCCCACCATGCCGAGCATCGTCATGACCATAAAAAGCCGTTCGACGCGATCCATTGCCGCTCCGCTTCTTCCAGTGCGACAGCCAAGGCGGCCTCGTCATGATGGGCACATGCCGAGGCCGCCAGTGGCCCGACTCCTGGAGGCATTGCAGGCCACGCGGCGAAACCATCGCCTGATTCGAATGGAACCGCATTTTCCTATGTGAATCGAAAACGTCATTAGGGCTGGCCCATGCGGCTGCGGAGCCATAGGCTTGGCCGGTGGCGAAGCTCGCATCGGCGGAGGCCGAGTTGAACGTGGACTCAAGCTCGGCCGGGTGTCCCAAGGACGTCTGACCTCCGAATTTCTCCACCTTCTCTCCGTGACGAGCGCGATACGCTCCTCGGACCGGCATCGATTTGTAGCGCGGGTCCCATCATTCTCTGACGCCCGGCTGCGAGCGGTCCCGCGCGGAATCCCCTACGCCTCCATTCTCGCTGTCTTGCTGAAGCCGTTCCCGGGCAAGGTGCGGCCTTGTCTGGAACTATCGGCCGCAGGACAGCTTTATGAATGTCAGGAGGTAAGTAGATGTTTGCGAGCATTGAGCGAGAGAGGCAGCAGAACCACGTTGGCGTCCCGAGTCCTCGAATCTGACCGGCACACCATGGCAATTGTCAGCATCGAGCCGACAGCGGCCGACAGGCGCATCGCGAACGCGATCGCCTCCCATACAACGCCTGATCTCGAAAAGGCGGCGCAGTTGCTGACGTGGGGGGCCGACGAAAAGCTGCTGCTCGCGCTCGCCGTCGGCGGATGGCTGTACGGCGCGCGTCGGCCGCCGCTACGGCCCATCACCGACCACGTGTTGGCCTTGACGCTGCTGTCGGCGATCCTGCCGCATCTTCTCAAGATGGGAATCGATCAGACGCGCCCAGACCGTCTGACGGTGGAGGGACATTGGCGCGGCGTCCCGATATCCGGACGCGCACGCGATGCCTTTCCGTCGGGTCATGCGCTGCACATGGGCGCATTGGCTTCGGCCGCCGGCATGCTTCCATCGGGGCCGCGATGGGCTCTGCGCGCGGTGGCGGCCACTCTCTCCGGGTCGCGCATCCTGCTTCTGGCGCATTGGGCCAGCGACGTCGTGGCCGGGTTCGCACTCGGTGCCCCCATCGAACGGCTGCTTCGTCCGGTCACGTTGAGTTCGAGAAAGCAGCCTGGACCGGGAGAGCGATGATGGAATATCTCGCGCGATTCCTGATCGGCGGCCTCGTTGTTTCGGCGTTCGCCATGCTAGGCGATGTGCTGCGTCCCAAAACCTTTGCAGGACTTTTCGGCGCGGCCCCGTCCGTTGCGCTGGCGACGCTCGCCATCACCTTGTGGCAGCATACCGCGGGCTACGCTGCCACCGAGGCCCGGACCATGATGTGGGGCGCGATCGCCCTCTTCGCCTGCAGCGTAGCCGTCTGCCAGCTCTTGATGTGGCCGCGCTGGAACGCGCTTCCTGCAACTTTGGCGGCGCTCATCGTCTGGCTTGCCGTCGCCTTCAGCTTGCATTTCCTGCTGGAAGCGAACGCGTGATCGTCAAATTCTCCTCATCTTCACTGAAGGACGGACGTTGGTACGAATACGTCGTTCGTTTTATGCTGGGCGGCGCTGCAACCGTGTTCACGGGACTGATCGCCAGCGGCTTCGGTCCTGCCGTCGGCGGTCTCTTCCTCGCACTGCCTGCGGTCTTCTGCGCCAGCGCAACCCTGATCGAGCAGCACGAGGAGCGGCACAAGCGGCAAGCCGGCCTTTCCGGGCACAGGCGCGGTCAACAAGCCGCCGGGCTCGACGCTGTCGGAGCTGCGCTCGGAAGCATCGGCATGCCGGGTTTCGCGCTGGTGTTTGCGATGATGGCGCAGCAAAGTGCGCCGACGGCGTTCGCGCTCGCGCTTCTGACCTGGTGTGTGATCAGCGTTGCCGCCTGGTGGATCTGGGAACAGGTGCGAGCCTCGCTGCGCTCGCGCAGGACCAAGCATTTCAGTGCGCCATCGTCCAAACGTGCGGACGCTGTCGGAACGGTGCGGAGATGACGAGCTGCTGATGTCGGCGCGGGTGGGCCAGATGGCAACCGCATTCGGGCTTAGGGCTGCGCTCCCGTTTGTGGCGACGGCCGCGTCGGCACCCGCTTGCGAGTCAAGGTGGCAGTCGGACGCGACGGAGGCGCGGTTGCTTTGGCCTGCAAGTCCTGCCTGGAAACACCGGCAATGAAATTGGCTATTTGTTCTCGGCTCGCTTTGAGTTGTTCAACGGCGCTCGCATTGTCGCGGACCGTTTGTTCCTGGCTCGCTTTGAGTTGCTCAATGGCGCGCGCATTGTCGCGGGCCATTTGTTCCTGGCTCGTTTTGAGCTGCTCGATCTCGCGCTCCACCTTTGCGAGATCGCTCGCCATCGTCTCGAGCCTTTGCGCCGTCTCATCAGACAGCGGAGCAGCTGTCGGCCCCAACCCTTGCGGTTCTGTCTGAGCCGATGATGCTCGATGTACCGGCTCGGCCGCGATCACCTGAGGGGCAGATGGGCTGGAGCTCGGCTGCGCGGCGAGCCCTGCCCACCGGGTTATCATCTGCTTGGCCGCGCCACTATCAGGTGACTGCGACACGAAGGCAGCAGCGAAGATGCATGTTGCCACCAGCAAGCCGATGATGCCACGTAGCGCGGAGCCGCCGCGCGGCGGAAGCTGTCCGGGAACAGCCGAACGGTGGTGCGCAGCATCGTGCCCCAGCCTCGAAAGCTGTTCGGTGAGACGCGCGAACTGTTCATCGGCGCGCGCGAGATGTTCGTAAATGCCCGCGAACCGTTCATCCGCACGCGCGATCAAGACATCGTTCGTTTCGATTGCTTTGGGGTCCGATGTGTATTTTGATACACGCTGCTCATCGGTACGCGTGATTTGGTAATCCGCGGACGCGACCTGTTCGTAGGCGTGCACGTTCTTTTCATCCACGGGCACGATCGACACATCGTCGGACTCAGTTGCTTTCCCGTGCGGCGTGGAACTCATTGAAGCTCCTCTTGCCGTCCAGTGTCGCCTCATTCCATCGTTCCGCGAAACCCGCGCAGTGCAGGAAAGCTTTCAGCATAGCATGGTTCAGGCGGAAGGGCGACACTCTCGATCGAAATCGAAACCTCGACAAGCATGCTCGAGATCACAGGCGGCGGTCAAAGCAAGCGCCAAGCCATATCGGTCTACGGCAGACATGCTGACGTGGGGACAGCCGACGCGTTGTTCGGCCGGGCTACTTTCGATCCAGGTGCAGGTAACCCGGATTGAACATGGCGGTGCTCGCCAGCGCCGGAGGATCCACGATGGTCAGGCTCCGGTCCCTCAACGTAATCAGGCCGGCGGCGCGCAATTCCTGCAGCGTGCGATTGAGGTGCACCGTCGACAGACCGGTGGCATCGGCGAGGTCCATCTGGGTGACGGGAAATGCAAACGAGTTTGCGTCCGTCAGCCCGACGGTCTGCAACCGTTCAAACAACTCGCAGATGATGTGGGCGACGCGCTCGAGCGCATCGCGGCGTCCGAGATTGACCGCCCATTCGCGCTGGATCGCCCGTGCGGCAAGCGTTTCACAATGGAGCGCCTCGGCGACCGAACTATCCGCGGACATCAACCGCTCGAAGGCAGCGCGGTCGAGCTCGGCATAGGTGACCGACGTCAGCGTAGCGATGGAGTGATCCATGCTGGACAGAAGATAGATATGGGCGTCGCAGGTATCACCCGGCAGGATAAAGCTGACGATCTGTCGCCGGCCGTCCTCGAGCGCCTTGTAGCGGCAGGCCCACCCCGACAGGAACAGGCGGACGCTGTCGCTCCTGTCGCCCTCGCACACCAGATCCTCGCCCGCGGCGGACTTCACCGTCCTCTCGCGCGCGGCCGTCCGAATGGCGGCAATGCCGGCCTCGGACAGCCGCCGCAGCGCGTCGAGCCGCCGAACGACCGGCTCGCCCGGACCGCTATCGTCCCTTGACAGCATCATGCACTGACGGCCGGAGTGTGCACGACGCGCCGATTGAGCGGAATGGCGATCGTGCAGTGAAGGCCCGCGGCGTTGTACGTCAACATCGTCCTGCCCTTGAGCTCAAAAGCCAGCGTCTTCTCAAGCAGTTCGGTTCCGAATCCCTTGCGTCGAGGAGGCTCGATGCGAGGCCCTCCCTTCTCCCGCCATTCGAACACTAATTGGGTCGGATCGGCGGCATCGTCGACGCGCCACGACACGTCGACCCGGCCGGCAGGCTGGCTCAGCGCGCCATATTTGATCGCGTTGGTGGCGAGCTCGTGAATCGCGAGCGCGAAAGTCTCGGCCGCCTTGGGCTGGAAACGCACGCGGGGACCGGAGACCCGAAGCTGCTCGCCCTCGCGGGCATTATAGCCGAGCATCTCCTCGACCACGAGATATTCCAGATCGACGCCGCCTTCGGGGTCGCGGGTGACCATGGCCTGCGTTCGCGCGAAAGCGTTGAGCCGGCCGTCGAGGTGAGAGGCATAGTCCTCGACGCTTACAGAGGTTTCGGCCGAGCGCCGCGCGATCGAGCGCACCACGCCAAGGGTATTGCGGACCCGGTGTTGCAACTCGGCAAGAAGCAGACGGTGGCGTTCTTCCGCCCGGGTGACGGCCGTGACGTCGATAAAGGTGATCACCACGCCGGCGATGAAATTATCGATCGAGCGGTAAGGCAGGATGCGGATGATGTAGCGCGTCCCGCTGTCGGGAGCCGTCAGCTCCCGTTCGGCGCTGGCCAGCGTCCGCAGCACGCGGCGGACGTCGTCATAGAGGTCCTCGATCGGAACGCGCGCCTTGATATGCGCGACGGGGCGGCCGACGTCGGTTTCGACCAGATGCAGCACCTGCGTGATCGCGGGCGTGAAGTTCATCACGCGCATGTCATTGTCGAGGAACACCGTGGCGATCTGGGTGCTTTCGAGGAAATTCTTCAGGTCGCTGGTGGCGCGGGTCAATTCCTGCACCCGATGGGCCAGCTCGCCGTTGACGGTGGTCAGCTCCTCATTGACCGACTGCAGCTCCTCGCGTGAGGTTTCCAGCTCTTCATTGGCCGATTGCAGCTCCTCGTTCAGGGACTGGTATTCCTCGTTGGAAGACTTCAGCTCCTCGTTGGTGCTTTCGAGCTCCTCGATAGTCGCCTGCAACCGCTCGCGCGTCGCACGCAATTCACCTTCGAGACGCTCGACATACTCGGTCCGAACCGGCACATTCGGGTTATCGTCCCTGACGTCGATCGTGCGGACCGGCCCATCCTTGAACAGCACCACGAAATTGCGATGCCCCGCCGGGCCATCCAGCACCGGCTCGACCGTGATGTCGACAAGAATGCGATGGCCGTTGAGGCCAAGCTGGACCTGCTCGGCGTGCGCCGGCTCGTTGGTCTCCAGCGCGCGGTTCAGCACGGCGCGCAGCTCCAGGCGCAGATCGCGGTGCACGAAGGCGAGCAGATCGAGCGTCGCCGCGCCCGCGGTGGGTTCGATGTACCGGCCGGTGCGACCGGAGAAATGCAGGATCTGGAAATTCTCGTCTGTGATCACATAGGCGGGCGCGTAGCGCTCGGCGATACGCTGGGCGCGGCGCTTGAGGCCAACGTCAGGTCCTAAAGAGCGTACCGGCGGCACCTCGACCGCAGCGCGTCCCGCCGCCGTCGTAATCGAAAATTCCGGCGGCAGCCGCGGGCCGGTGTCGAGCTTCTTGAAGATCCGCGCGCGGCGGTCGACCGGCGCGAACAGCTTTGGATGCCGCGTCACATTCTCCGAGTTGCCCAGGAACAGGAAACGGTTGGGCAGCAGCGCAAAATGGAATAGCGGAATGACGCGATTTTGCAGCTCCGCATTCAGGTAGATCAGGAGATTGCGGCAGGAGACCAGGTCGAGCTTGGAGAAGGGTGCGTCCTTGATGACGTTGTGCTGGGAGAAGATGCACATCTCGCGCAGCTCTTTCATGACGCAGTAAGTGTCGCCTTCCCGCACGAACCAGCGCGCCAGCCGCTCGGCCGACATGTCGTCCTCGATGCTGGTCCGGTAGCGACCGACCCGTGCCGTGGCGAGAGCGCGCCCGTCGATGTCGGTCGCAAAGATCTGCACCTGCGGCGCGGCGTCGAGCTTGGCCATATGCTCGCGGAGCAAGATGCCGACGGAATAGGCTTCTTCTCCGGTCGCGCAGCCGAGCACCCAGATGCGAACCTGCTGGCCGGCGCCTTTTTCCTTGAAAATCTGCGGGATCACCTGGGTCTCGAGCACCTCGAATTCGCGCTTGTCGCGGAAGAACTCCGTCACGCCGATCAGGAGATCGTTGAAGAGATTCTGGGCCTCGTCCTTGTCGTTGCGCAGGAACTCGACATAGGAGGGAATCTCGTCGATCTGCACGACTTGCATGCGCCGCTGCACGCGCCTCAGGAAGGTGTTCTGCTTGTAGCCGCGAAAGTCGTTGCCGGTCTTGTTGCGCAGGATGTCGGCAATGCGGGCGAGCGACGTGGCCGCCGCGGCAAGCACTTCGTCAAAGCCTTGCTTCTCGTCCAGCCGGCGCAAATGACGGGCATAGACCTGGATGTGCTCCGGAATATCTTCCGGCAGCAGGGCAAAGTCGGCGATCGCCGCAGGTGTGTTGCTGTCGACCAGATGATTGGAGTTTTCACCGGCAGTCTTTTCGGCGAGCGCCAGTCCGCCATGGTCCTTCAGCGTGGCGGTCCCGAGCGTCCCGTCGCCGCCGGTACCAGCCAGCACCACGCCGATCGATTGTTCGGCCCGCTCTTCCGCCAAGGAGACCAGGAAACTGTCGATCGTGGCCCGTTCACCCGGCGCCTGCTGCGCCGGCCTGACGGCAAATCTATCATTTTGAATGGTGGTAATGGCAGCGGCCGGGCAGAGGTAAATGGTGCCGCCTTCGATCCCGGCGCCGTCACGGGGCTCGGCAAGCCTCGTGCCGTTCAGGCGAGTGAGCATGCCGCGCAGCCAGCCCTCGTCAAAGGCTTCCCGGTGCTGCAGGACAAGAACGATCGTCTGCTCGGGCTCGAGCGAAAATTTTGAGAAAAATCTTTCGATGCTGGTCATGGTGCTGGCGGACGCGCCAACACCGATCACCAGCGGAGCCTTCACCGGACGATTGTTGTCTCCTACCGGAGATTGGCTGGGGTCATCCATGCCTAGCGGCCTTCTGCTTTGATCCGGGCCATCTGCCTGAAATTGCGTAAATAGCAGATTGCGAGCCCATTCAACACAATATCGGCAAAATCGGAAACAGGCCTGGCTGGACTGCGTACGACTTAATTTGTCATGCGAGCGCGAAGAGACCGTAGTGGCGTAATGGTTCCCAAGCCCGCCATCGAGCTGTCTGACGAAGACTTGGCCCTGTTCGACCGCGGACAAGACATCGCCGATCCTGACGCCGGGCACGCACAGATCCATGGTGGCTTCCAGCGTGCCTCCGACGGATCCTGCACCAGGGCGATGCCGCCGCATTGCTTGATGGTGGTGAGACCCACGGCACCATCAGACAGTAGCCCTGACAGAACTACGCGGATCACGCGGGGACCATATTGCAGCGCCGCCGAGCGGAAAGGCCCGTCGATCGCCGGACGCACCATGTTCCCAACATCATGTAGCTTTCGGACAGCAGGAGATGATGATCGGGCGCGGCCAGATAAATATGACCGTTCTTGATGATCAAGCCGCTTTCGGCATGAACCACCGGAAGCCGGCTGGCGGCACTGGCAACCGTCGATAGAATGCCGATACCGTGGGCGGGAATATGCAGCACCACGAACACCGCGGCCGGCAAGTCAGCGGGCAGCCGCCCAAGAATTTCCTTCAGTGGTGCGGTCGCTCCCGAAGAGCCACCGATCACAATGATGTCGCGATTGCTCATGGAACCGAGGGCCTCGAAAGCCAGTTTGCCATTGGCACCAAGGCGCCCCGGCGACATAATGTTCCTAAGGTAAGGGGAAACTGACCGACCAAAACCGGGAGTCGCGATTGACCCTACAATCCGAAAATTCCGGCCCGCTCACGGGCCGCCGTGTCCTCGTAATCGAGGACGAATATTTTCTTGCTGACGATATCGCGCGTGCCTTGACGGCGCTGGGAGCACGCGTGGTCGGGCCGTACGGCGATCTTGCCGAAGCAACCGGAGTCGTGGACCGCGATATCGCAATCGACGCGGCGATCATGGACATCAATTTGCGCAACGACATGGTTTTCCCGCTGGCGCGCCTCTTGCGCTCGCGCAAGGTGCCGCTCGTGTTCACGACAGGCTACGACAGGAACTCGATCGAGCCGGAGTTTCAGGATGTGCAGCTCTGGGGCAAGCCGCTCGACATCAATGCTATGGCCCGCGATCTGGCAAGCATGATCAGGGGCAACTGAGCTCGACGCCGCCGCAGGCCTTCAAGGCTTGGAAAACGCCTGGTCGAGGCGGGTCTTGAGATCGGCAGATTCCTTTTCGACCCGGTGAGAGCGCAGGATCTCCAGGCCGAGTTGGCTTGCCAGGACGGATGCCTCGTGGCGCAGCGAGCGCCCTTCTCTGCGCAGATATTGCGCTTCCAGGATGGCTTGGTTGGCTTTTGCGATCAGCTCTGGCATCGGCGGATCATGCACGCGATTCGCAATGCCCGCGCTATCGCAGGTTAGTCCGAGGAACGAGATTCCTTGTCGCAGCGCAAACGCCGCACCCGCCGAACAATCGATGCATGAAATTCAATTCGATTCGCGCATGTTAATGCACGAGCGTGCAGGACACGCCCTAATCGTGGCGCCAACGCAGGGGAGGCATGCCATGAACGACATCGTGGGAAGGATCGAAGAACTGGAGGTCAAGGCTGCGGAAAGCGCACTGATCGCCGACCTTACGACCGACTGCGAAATCAGGCTCTACAACGCCCGGCTTGCGAAGGATTTGCGCGCGGCTGCCGAAAATCTTCGTCGGCGTGCAAAAATCGCTGGAGACAAGCTTATTTTTTGAGGCGCCCGGCTCGAGCTTGAGCGGGCAGCGAGCTGTCCTTCCTCTAACGCCACATCGTCGGGGTCATGTGCAAGGCTTGCTTGCCGGCCTCCCTGAGGTCTTCAAGCGAGCACCTGCCCTGTTTCGCCGCATCGAGCAGCCTTGAGGCGACGTTTGTCCTTGTGCTCGCGTCAAAACTCGGCAGCGGTTCGCACAATTCGTCGAGCACGGTACGAAGGAGCGCGGCAGTTTCGGTATCGGGCATCAGCAGCCTCCCCTGCGATAGGCCGACACCATAACCTCGTGCCGTTGGTGGCGTCCTTACCTATGTTAAATACGCGGCAGAATCTGCACCGGCCGTGCGGCATTTCGTAGCGCCGCTACCTGCCCGCGATCACCGAAAAGAAAAGCCGGCTCCCATAGGTGCCGACCTTCACCCTTCTTCTTTTGGGAATGGCTTTTCTTTTGCCGACCGTTTGGTCACCGTCCTGACGAGGTCAGAGCTCCCGCTCGGCGAGCTTGCGGAAATCGTCGGGCACGGAGCGGGAAATGTCCAGCGCTGCCGAGCCATATCCGATGGCGTCCCATCCGAAACGATCGCGGATCTTGTCGACGGCGCAGTCGGCTGCTGAGCGCGCCATCCCCAATCTGGAGCCGGGGCGGCGCGCTTCATCCGCAAGTCCCAGCGGAAGCTCCACCTCCAGATCCCAGTTCTCTTCGAGATGCGATACGGAGATCGCAAGCAGCGAGATGGTCTTCTCGCTCGGGTGATCCCTGAGCACCGCGCGCACCAGCTCAAGGGCGAGCTCGGCCAGGATCACGGTCGCGGCGATTGGCGCATCGAGCGTCACCGAGCGCGTCACCGAGCTCAAGTCGGCGAAGCGAACGCGGACCGTCACGGTCCGACCTGGTCTTGCCTTGGCGCGGAGCCGCGTGGCGATGCGGTCGGCAAGGTGAAGCAGGGTCGGTCGAATGACTTGCTCGACCGCGGGTTTGCGGCCGATCGCCGACTGAGCCCCCGCCGATTGCGCCCGGCGATGCGGCCTGAGTTGCCGGGGATCGCGATTCCACGCCAACGCCGCGAGCTTCCCGCCCGCGGCGGGACCGAGCAACCGCTCGAGCGAATATCCGGGAAGCCTTGCGAGCTGCCCGATGGTGGAGACGCCCATCGCGGCCAGCCGCGCTCGCGTGACCGGACCCACGCCCCACATCAGCTCGACTTCGAGCTCGTGCAGGAATTCCAGCTCGGTGTCGGGGTCGACCACCACCAGCCCGTCGGGCTTTGCCACTTGCGATGCGATCTTTGCGAGATGCTTGGTGCGCGCGACGCCCACCGAGATCGGTAGGCCAAGCTCGGTGCGCACGCGCTGGCGAATGGTGGTGGCAATTTCGGCGGGCGTGCCGAACAGATGGGTACAGCCTGCAACGTCGGCAAAAGCCTCGTCGATGGAGATGCGTTCGACGAGCGGCGTGAAATCGCCGATCACCTTGATGGCGGCATCGCCAAGCCGTTGATAATCCCTGAAGTGGCCGCCGACAAAAATGAGTTGCGGGCACAATTCGCGTGCCTGTCGCCCCGGCATACCGCCGTGGACGCCGAAGGCCTTCGCCTCGTAGGATGCCGCCAGCACGACGCCACCCCCGACGGCAATGGGCTTGCCGCGCAGCGACGGGTCAAGCAGCTGCTCGACCGAGGCATAAAAGGCGTCCAAGTCGGCATGAAGGATGGTGGCTGTCGGTGCCATCCGGACCGCTCGCCGCTGACGTTCGCCCGAATTTCAACGAGAACATAATGAGAACACGGGCGGCATCTGTCAAGTCCCGCTTCGAACAGCTCAAGCCGCCGGGGATACCGGCGGGATTGGCTTCGAACGGATCGCAGTCCCGCTTTGCAGGCTCAATCCATGATCGGAAGATCGGAGCGGTCTTCCGGTCCCCCTCTTGCGCAACAAATTGAATATCCGCGATAGCGGCGCGAGGCGGCAAACTCGCCGCTCGCTATACACGGCTCCAGAAAGGTCGATCGAGGTGACCACGCATGCCGGGAATGGCTGCGGGGAATCGCTTCGCTACGACCAGCGCTTCGGCCTCGCTGGTTTCGAGGGCTATCTTCTGGGCGAGCATGACGTCGGCCGGAACGAGGTCTCCTGATGGGACGAAGCACCAGCCCATCCGCGGACGGCCGTCATTGCCAAGCTCCTGCACATTGGCCGACATCCCAAAATGGATGCGGTATTGCTTGCCGCTGATGGAGCCGATCACGTCGAAATAGCCGAACGCATCAAATTGGCGTCGTTGCTCCGCGCTCAACCACTCTCGCAGAAGATTGCGCCCGCGTGCCTCCGGCGTGTCCTTGTCATGGACAAGCCGGTAAAGTCTGTGGAGAGCGAGAAGACGACTCAACTTCTCGACGCCCCGCAACAGACGCTTCACCCGCCCACCAGGCGCGGAAAGAATAGCGTCTCTTCCGCCGACGGGTTGAACGAGGTGACGCGGCGAGATTGGCCCGCCGACGTTCTTTCCGCAGCGATAAAGCCGGCGCCGGTCAGCTTCCTGAATCGCCTTTCGGCCTTGGCCACGGCCTCGGCGTCGTTTGGATCGAAATGGTGGCGGGTATCACCGGTGGTATCCATCACTATCTGCATCGCCATGCACATGCTCCTGAGAAATCAGCCCAAGCTTGGGAAGCTAACGCCCGGCGGTACCCGAGGTTCCTAGCGCGCAAGAGTTGGACCACGGCAATGAGAATGAGTCGCGAAAAGCTCCGGCCTGCGTGCCGGAGCTGTTCTTTTTTCTTCTCTTGCTATCGGACCGAGACGTGTATCACGCCGGATCGCATCATGCCGAGGGCGCGCGCGGCAGGGACCGACAGATCGATGACCCTGCCGCGAACGAAGGGGCCGCGATCGTTGACGCGGCATTGAATTGAATGGCCCCCCGCGCTCACGGTCACGAGACTGCCGAGCGGCCTCGTTCGATGCGCACAGGTCATTCCGTGGCCCCGGCCACCATAATAGGAAGCCAAGCCCGATTCAGCATGAGCAGTGGAGATGAAGATCAGAGGAAGAGTGGCGAGTAAGGAGGTTCGATACATGGGTCCTCGCATGTGCGTGACCCCCGCCCGCAGCCTTGTAAGCGGCGAAATCTGACCGCGGCTTGTCCAAATCTGGGGCTTTTGTCGAACGCGGAACCAAGGCCCTCATCACTTCTGCGGCCTAGACAACGCGCGGGTCAACCAAGCAGGGATGCAAGCCGCCCTGGTCCATTGGATCATCATCTTTTCCGGAAAACCGGTTTCCACTTTTCCGGGTCATGCGCCAAACGCGAAGACCTCGCAGGCCAGCACCACCCGCCTATTTGCGCGCGCCCTGCTCTTCCGGCGCGGCAGGCTTCGTCACCGTCCCTGTCGTCGCCTGTGGCTCGGAGCGGGCGGTGACGATATCGCAGAACTTGAGGATCGCCGCCGTGATCGCGCCCGTGAGGCGATCGCGGAATAGCGGGTCCTCGGCCTTCTTCTCGTCTTCGGGATTGCTGATGACCGCGCTTTCGAGCAGCACGGCCGGCGCCGTGGTCTGGCGCAGCACCACTAGACCGTCGTAGAAGAAGACGCCGCCTGTCGCATCATAGATCGGCCGATTCTCCTGATCGACGTGATGGAAGGTCGGCGACATGTGCTGCGCCAGCAATTCGGCGCCGAGCAGTTTTGCAAATTTCTCGCTGTCATCGAGATAAGCGTTGTCGCGCGAGACGAAGATCGAGTAGCCGTGAAATCCTTCCGTGAAGGTTCGGATCTGGCCGTCGAGCTCCGCGGTCTTGAGATACTTGTCCTGCACGGAATCATGATGCAGCGACAGCATGAGGTTTGGCCTGCGGCTGGAGAGAGCGCGAGCGCGCTTTTGCAGGTCCGCATCGGTCTGGATCACCATTTCCGCGCGATCAAAGCTATTGTCCCGGAGTTTCCGGACGAGCTCCTGGGCGAGCCTGCGATTGAACTCGAATTCGCCCTTCCCATGCGCGCTGAGCGCGCCGTAGTGCGTCCCGGTGTGACCGACATCGATCGCGACACCGAAGGCAGCGGCGTCGCAAACGGCCGGCTGAGACGGGGCGGCCGCTGCGACCGGTGCGAAAGCGAACGAAATCAATGGCGCGACCAGCCAGGCGATGCGCCGATCGCGGCGCTCAGCCATCCGCTCCTGTCTATGGCTTGCCATAAATCGGCCGGGGTGCCGGGCCAGCTGAGCGTCCGTGATCTGGCATAGGGTCGATTTCGAGGGTAGTTTTGTCAAATGAAGATTCGATGCTGACGCGGCCGCTGGGGTCCACAATGAACTTGCGGCGCGTTCATCTTGCGCTTCTGCTGTGTGTGATCTCCCTGCACGCCGCGCGCGCCCAGGGCACATCACAGGACATACCACCACATCATGAACTTGCGGCCATGGTGAGGCAGATCACCGGCAGGCCGGTTCCGACCGCAATCACCTTCGAGCGCATGAACGGTGCGGCCAACGAGCTCTGCCGCCTCGAGCCGGCGCGAATGAATCTTACGCGCAACGGCCACACGGTGCGCAACTTCGCGGTCCTGGTCGATCATGTCGAGGGCGCAGAATCGCCGCGACAGTTTTTTGCCACACTTTCGCGTGTCGCCGTCGATGCCGATGGCGCGGGTCGCGCCTATCATCCGGAGGACCCGCTCGGCAAAGGTATCTGTGAGCGGACGACCGGCCCCGACGGCAAGCCGAGCCTCGACGGGGTCTGCGCACTGGACCAGTTCAGCAGCGGTGGCGCCTATGTCTTCAGCGGAACGCAAAAGCTCTCGAAAGACGCCTTTGTTTCAAACTGGCTTTCGATGTGGCCCAAAATCCGCGACAGGTCGCTCAAATCCGTGCGACTCGCCGATGTCTATCCCGATGTGCCGAGGGATTTCTACTTCTTTCATTGGCACGAGCGCGGGCTGACCGCCTTCTTCAAGGAAAACATCATCCCGAAGGATCGCGAGGGATTTCCGTGCCGGTACGGGCCGTCAGATGGCCTCCGCAACGGCTATTTCATCTCGGCGACCACGCTCGAAAACGAGACGCCGCCGCGTGCTGACGGTTGCGCGCCGCATCGCTATCTCGATGCCGAACGCGTGCCATTCATCGTGCTGCCGAAGGGCGGCTTTGGCCAAGTACAGGTCGGCGACGTCGCCATTGTGTTGCGAAAAGACAAGCTCGTGTATGCGGTGGTCGGCGATGGGGGGCCTGCGACCAAGCTCGGCGAAGCATCGATCGCGCTGAACGCCATGCTGCTCGGAAAATTCGGCGGTCCCTTCCTCAACATGAAGGCGACGTGGTCGCTGGACATCGACAGCGGCGGCCCCGTCTCTCTTCTCGTGCTCGGCGGCACGCACCGGCAGCTCCGCGGCGACTATTCACCTGGGAATGTCGAGGCGATTGCGCGCCAGGAGCTGGCGCGCTGGAACGGCCATGGCGATCCACTGCGACGGTTCGAGGCCTGCCGCGCGGCAGCGCCGGTCAATCCCGCCAAATGAACGGAACGAGGTGAACGACTGTCGCGCGATTTGCGACCCAGCACATGGTTAACGTGATTTTAACGCCTGGTGCGACATGTTGACTCAGGGGCGAACATTGCGGCGTTGGAGAAGCGATGTTCGATACGATCATATTGCTGACGGGGCCAGCCGAACTGGTCGCGCTGGCCTCAGCGCTGCGGGGCCACAACCCGCAGCTCACCGTCTACCCGACGACGACCTCGGAGCATCTCGCCGCGCTTGATGCGGCGATCCTGCCGCGCGCGCGATTGATCGCGTTTTCCTCAGCCGTCATCGTGCCATCCGACTTGCTCGGTGCCCTCGGCTTCGGTGCCTACAATTTTCATCCAGGTCCACCCGAATATCCCGGCTGGGCGCCGGCGCATTTCGCACTGTACGACGGCGCGACCGAATTCGGTGCCACCGTGCACGAGATGGCGGAGCGCGTGGATTCCGGGCCAATCGTCGACGTCGCGCGGTTTCCGATCCCCGCCGCGATCAACGTGCTTGGCCTGGAGGGGCTCGCCTATGCGCATCTTGCCCAGTTGTACTGGAAGCTTACCCGAAAACTGGTGGGAGAGGCCGCGCCGCTGCCGCGACAAGCGCTGGGCTGGGGATCGAAGAAAAACTCGCGCCGCGCCTATCACGCGATCTGCGACATCCCGCTCGACATATCGAGGGAAGAGCTCGAGCGCCGCATGCGGGTTTTCGGCGGCAACCATTTCGGCGTGTCGCCGACCATTCGTTTGCACGGCGTGGAGTTTCGCGTGGTGGGCTGAAGCGCCCGCCGCTATGGGCCGGCCGCAACCGGCAGCTGCTCAATGGCACGCAAGCCGGGGCGCCGTTGGTAACGAATCTGGGAGGGCTCAACCGCAAGCCTGAGCTTCGGCCAGCGCGTGAACAGAGCCTGCAGCGCAGAAGCCGTCTCGATGCGTGCGAGCTGGTGGCCGAGGCAGAAATGGATGCCGGTGCCGAACGAGATATGTCGGTTCGGCCGCCGCTCGAGATCGAGCTGCTCGGGATGCGCGTTGGCTTGCGGATCCATGTTGGCCGACACGATCATGGCCATGACCTTGTCGCCCCGCTTGAGCTTGATACCCTCGAGCTCGACGTCCCGCCGCACATAGCGCGGCTTGGAGAACTGCACCGGCGAGACGAAGCGCAGGAATTCCTCGACGGCAAGCGAGGCCCTGCTCCAATCCGCCATGAGCCAATCGCGCCGAGCCGGATCCCTCAGGAGCTCAAAGACCGCACCGCCGATCAAATGGGTGGTGGTCTGCGAACCTGCATTGAGCAACAGAAACAGCATCGACAGCATTTCATCCGGGCTGATGCGTCCGCCTTCCATCTCGACGCGGACCAGCTCCGCGATCAGCCCCTCCCCACCCTGCTCGCGGGCTACGCGCAACCGCTCGGCCATGTAGCGCCGCATCCTCTTGAAGGCGGGAAGCACGCTCAGAAAACCGATGGCGCTGTTGACCCGCGCCAACGAGTTCGCCCAGGAAATGAACATGGGGCGATCTGTCTCCGGAAGGCCGAGCAACTCAGAGATCACCGACAGCGGCAATATCTGCGCGTAACGCGCCATAAGGTCGGCCGGACTGCCTTGGAGAAACAGCTCGCCTGCCAATTCGGCGGCGATCGCGCGAATGCGCGGCTCCATGTCGAGCACGGCGCGGCGGCGAAATGCTTCATCGACCAGGCTGCGCAAACGCGTGTGATCCGGCTCGTCGGTGGTCAGCATGTTGCTGGCAAGTGTCCGGACCAGGCTCGGCATCCACCAACGAAGGCCGGCCACGTCGCCACATTCCTTGCGCAAGGTGAAGGTCGCGCTGTCCTTCAACATCTGCGCCGTCGCCTCGTGGGTGGTGGTGACCCAAACCCGGCCGACGATCGGAAACCGCGTTTCCACCGCCGGGCCGGCCGCCCGCAGCTTTGCGACCGCCGCCGGCGGATCGCGGAAAAACGCGTCGCTCGCGAAATCGACACGCGCCGTCATCGCTCGCTTCCCGAGTTGATTGTCAGTGGGCACGAGGGTCGGGTTACTCCGGACGCGGCTCCAGTTGGGTATCGAGCAGCCATTGCGCAATGGCCGCATAAGGCTGGAACCGTGCATCCTCCGGAAATTCCAGTCCCGGGTGGGAGGCTTGCCACGCCGTTTCGACGTCGACGATATCGCCCCGCTCCCATGCGCTTCCAAGCGTAGGGAAGTCTCTCTCGATCGCGTTTGGATCCACCGCGGGTGACCGCTCGTCCTGTGGCGGAGGCCACAGCTTTTCTATCGTTGGCACAATCAGCCGAGCGGCAGCGCCGCCGGCACTTTTGAAGGAGAAGACTCGCCGCCGCGGCCCTCCCCACGTCGCCTGGTGGCGTAAAAACACTGCTGCTTCGTCCCGAATACCTTCCATGCCGCCTATCGCAATCATCGCCAGCGGAAGCGCAAGCTCGTTTCTCTCAAACGCGGCGACCGGAACGCCCGGCTTGGGCAACATGAGATCGCGCATCAAGGCGAGGCTGAGCTCCCTCGTCTCCCTGCGTTCGGTCCATTCGATATCCGACCATCCCATGGTGAACAGCTCGGTGGTCTCGTCCGGAAGGCTTTCCTCGAACAATCTCGACTGAAACGTAACGACCGGACGCTGCACGCGCGCGGGATCGGCCGGATAATATTCGCCGGCAACGGCGGAGACGAGCGGCGACACGCTCGGATGGCCGCCGAACAACAGACGGCCCTTGCGCGCGAACACCGCGCGGGCGACGCTGATGATTGCTTCCTCGATCTCGATCGGCTGCGAGTCGTCGGTCCACGGTTTGCGGTAGGGCACGCTCGCCGACAGAAAAATGACGTCGCCGCTTTTCACATCCAGTCTCCGCTCGCGACCTGGCAGGCGAGTTGCGCGAGGTTGCCCTCATCGAAAGTCCTGCACTGGCTGACTTTGTGCAGCCATTCGAGCTCCTCCTGCCGGTCCGGCTCGAGCGCGACCAGCGGCCCGACGATGATGGCGCAGGAAGCGATCGTTGGCGGCGCGCCAGCATGAAATGCGCCATGCACCGACCGGAAGTCGTCGACCTGCGGCGGCCGGGTCGTCGGCCACAGCACATGATGGTCCGAGCCGCGCACCACTTTCATCGCCCCGACGGATTGGTAGACGACGATCATGCCCTGATCGCTGAACGCGCTGACAATGTCCTTCCGCAGCCGGTAACGGCGCCGGTACAGGGCATCCGCATGCGCCTGCTTGATCTTCGCGATGACGTCATCCAGCTTTTCCCCGCTCAATTCCTGCCATTGCCGCACTTTCTCGCCGTTCACTTCGACCTCGACCGGTTGCTTCTCGAAGTCCTTGCATTCCAACGACTCGCGTGCATCGACCGAAGTCAGCAGGTCCTCCACGTCGGGCATCCGCAACGCAATCAATCCGAGCCGCCGCCGCTTGGCAAAATCGATCTCATGCTGGGTCCATTTCGAGGTCTTGAGCCCCGCCGATTCCAGGAGGACAACCATGGACTTCTCTTCCAGTTCCTGCGTGAGCCGGCGCTGGAAATCGACGCCCGGCTCGATCGAGAACCGATCGAGGAAGACCTCGAAGCGTTCGTGCGACAGCCGGTCGAACAGCTGGAGCGCGAGCGGCAACGTCTCCAACCTGCGATAGCTGATGAAGATGCGGTTGATGGGCGAGGTGACTTCGGCGCGGCCGAGGACCGACGGAAGCACCTCCCTCATTTTCTCTGGCCAGCTCCTCGGCTTCTGCGGCCGGCTCTTGGCCTGCTCCGACCAGCCGACTGTGTTGATACGACGCAACAGATGCTCGGCCTGATCGTCGCCCTGCAGGCTCTGATCAAAGAAGTCCTCATATTTTCCCGGCGGCAGCAGGATCATCACCCCGGAGCGGTTCTGGTCGGACTCCCAATTGTGATACCAGGCTTCATTGCGGAATTTGCACGTCGTGTCACCGATCAGCACCAGCAGCTTCAGCCGGTCGGCCTCTGCCGATGGCGCCATCGCCGCGGGCGATGCGCCGCCGGGAACATCGGCCGCACGGACTTCCGGGCTCGATCCGAGCAGCGCCGCCTCGATCTCGGCGGAGAGAGCGCCAGCGGCCGTTCGGCCGTCCGGCGATCCCGTCGAGGTGATCGCAATCCAGCTTCGCGACGCCGACGGCACGCCGGAAAATCCGCGGCAACGAAAGCTGCCGTCCATCTGTTCGGTTTGAAGCACGATATCGAGTTCGGCGTGCACGTTGCGACCTCGCGTGAAATGCCCGGCTTCACTCCGCGGGGTTACGCCTGCCGTGACCGCATAGCGCAGCCGCGGCGGAGCAACGGCCGATCATACTACCTTGCGCAAAACTTCTGCCGTCCAATTATGAGCTGCTTCACATCCGCTTACCCCTCGATGTGTCAAATTCAGCTTGACTTGTAACATGCTCTGCATTCAACTCTGGGATGATTGAGCCATTTTGATTGCCGCTGAATTTTTTGGAAGACCGTCGCCGTTTTGGGCGAACTGGAATTTTTCCGCTGAACCGCCTGCCGAGTTTCGGGAGGCGCCAATGAACGCTCAACGGTCAAGCAGGTATCCGCGACTTCTCTGACGGACGGAGGGAGCAGGCCATGCATGCGCGCAGCTGGTTTGAATTCGGGCTCGTCAATATGCTTGCCGTCGCAGCGCTGACCGCATGGTCAGACCTCGCGGTGGCGCAGGGCCAGCCGCAGCCAAAGCCATCGCCCGCGCCGGTCAACTGCAATCGGCTGCATGAAGCCACTCCCGCCAAGCCGGCCGATCCACCCTCCACCGATCTGACTGCGTTCGAGGCGGGCAAGCTCGCGCAGCTCCCAGACGATCGCCGGAAATTGCTGCTGACGTCGGGCTTGCCGTGCGCAGAAATCGTAACCTCCAACGGACCGGATTCGAAGATCGAGAACCTGCAGCGGGGCTTTGATTTCTATTCCTGGCTGACGTTCCTTGCGCTCAACGCGCCCACGAAAGATCTCACGGGAATTGCGAATGCGCGGGGCGACGAGCAGACGGTCTGGGAAAACGGCGACATGTTCAAGCCCCTGCTCGATGTGATGTTGCCGGGCGGAGAGAAACCATACTGGGACAAGCAGGTCATCCCGCCGGCCTGCCGGGCTCTTCATGCGGCCCACCCCAAGCGCACTGTCGTGAAGATGATCGAGGAAAGCTTCAACCAACCCTTCAAGACCGGGCCTCTCATCGATCAACACAACAACTATGCGATTTTCGACATCCTGATGAACAGAGCGATGTTCGAGTACATCGTCAAACACAATCTCTACAGCCAGGAGGGTCAGAAGAACGCGGCGAACTCTGGTCTGCGAATCGACTTCCTGCCTGGTCAATTGAAGGACCCGGACCCGAGGAGGAGCACCGACCCTAACAACAAGGACGATATCGGCTCGATCATGATCAAGGTCTCCTGGAAGATCCTGGAGGCGGAGGACGACGAGAGAAAATTCCATCACGTCGACGCATTGGTGGCGATGCCGGCGACGCCCGACGGCCAGTTCGACCCGCCCTGCCTGGAGAAGAAGCTGGGGCTGGTTGGGATCCACATCGTCCACAAGACGATTGGCCGGCCGCAATGGATCTGGACGTCGTTCGAGCATGCCGACAACGTTCCGGAACAGAGCGACATCGACAATCACAAGCTAAAGCCCTCGTATAATTTCTTCGATCGCAGCTGCAACGCAGCGTCCTGTCCACCGAATGAAACGCCGCCGCGTCCCTGGGATCCCGAGCCGCAGAGCAACCTGAAATTCCGGCTCAGGGATGATCGGAAGGTATTGTTCAACAGCCAGATCGTCCGTGAGGTGCCTCTCACGGCAGCGACCAACACGATGAACGATCAGTTCCACGCCGTCCTCGGCAACAGTGTGTGGAGGCACTACATCCTGATCGGAACGCAATGGCCCAGCGCTTCACCCTGCACGGGAGATCAGGCCCAGGCGGCCAATGCCGTCTTCCCGTTTACCGATTTCGACAAGCAGCCGGACATGAATTGCGCGCCGGCGCCGACCTTCCTCGCCAACTCGACACTGGAAACCTTCAGTCAGGGCACCATCCCGCAGGCTTCGTCGAGCTGCATGGCCTGCCATGGCAACGCCACGAGCTTTCTGCGGCGTCCTTCGCCAAAGGATGCAAAGGACCCCAATGACCCCAGCAGGACAGCCATGGGTCAATCGGATTTTACCTTCATGCTGGAAAAGGCGCGCTGAGACGCGCGCAGGCCAACCGCGACAAGCCCCGGGGGAGCCACGATGAGCAAATCGACAGATCAAGAGCCCACGCTTCAGGCACCAGCCGGCAAGGATAGCACATCCATCACACGACGGTCGGTGCTCGCGGGCGCTGCCGCCGCAACCGCGGCCGCGACGATCGGGACGGACGTTCCGGCGCTGGCCCAGGCTGCCGATCCCCCCACCGATCTGGAAGTATTCGTGACGCTTTCGTCAGCACTTACGGGAATAGCGGGCAACAAGCTCAAGCCGTTTGCCGATTCGCTCGATCTTTCGAAAGACTATCTCACATGGGTCACGGATTGGGCCGCGAAGAAGCCCTCGACTGCATTCACCACGCTCCTGCAGATCACAAGGAGCACCTCGCTTCCCGTCTTCAAGGACGATGGCATCATCAAGCAGCCGGACGTCGACCGATTGGTCAAGGCCATCGAAGGAAAGGGCGACGAGCCCAAATACCTCGCCCGCAGCATTGTCCTGATGTGGTACCTCGGCTCCTGGTACGAGCCGGATGATCTGAAGAACCTCCCGCTGACCGCGCCATCATTCATCAAGCACACCGTGATCTCGCCGAAGGCCTACACGCAGGGCTGGGTGTGGCGCGTGGCCCAGGCCCAACCCATGGGATACAGCGACCTGCAATTCGGATACTGGACGCGCGAGCCTCCGCCGCTCAGCGATTTCATTGCCAATCACGAAACTCGGAAGAGGAGCTGATCATGGCCGATGAAGACATCGACGTTGTGATCGTCGGCTCCGGTTTCGCGGGATCGCTGATCGCCAATGAGCTTGCCAAGCTGGGCAAGAAGATCGTCATCCTCGAGGCCGGGGACGGCGTGCCATCGAACATCAATGGCTACATGGAGCGCTTCTACAAGGCCGAAGACAAGGTGCCGGAAAGTCCCTACCCGCCGTCCATGTCCGACAAGGACGGACATTTCAAAACCTTGGATCCCAAGGACGTAAGGGCCGGTCGGCCGACGGTGCGGACACTAACCCCCACCGCCTGGAACGATCCCAGACAGAGCTATCTGGACCAGAGCAAGGCCAAACTTCCGTTTGCCAGCACCTACAACCGCGTCGCCGGCGGCACGTCGCACTGGCTTGGGACCTGCCTGCGCTTCGTCCCCAGCGATTTCAGGATGAAAACGCTGTACGGCAAGTCCGTGCCCGAATTCGTGGATTGGCCGATCGGCTATGACGATCTCGTCGAGTGGTATGGCAAGGCGGAAGCCGAGATCGGCGTTTCCGCCGATGTGGCCGACCAGCGCTATCTCAACATCTACTTTCCGCCGGAATACAATTATCCGATGCCGCCAATTCCCCAGTCGCCGACGGATCGCGCCATCGGCGATGCGCTGGCAACCCTCAAGCCTGATCAGACGGCGTTTCTCGGAATGACGCCGTCGCCCACAAGCATCAGGGTCCGGCCCGTGCCGGCTGCGCGCAACTCGCAGCCTTATCGAAACCGCCGCGCCTGCGCCGGCAACACCAATTGCATTCCGATCTGCCCGATCCAGGCCAAATACGATCCCACCGTCTCGCTGAACGAAGCCCTGAACCACAGGAATGTGCGATTGATGCGC
>Ga0207661_10000297_pt1 | contig 31532 bp, 33 predicted proteins | sample KBSC713LmetaG_FD_184337 | JGI IMG/M metagenome (GOLD analysis project Ga0207661, IMG submission 184337) | Corn rhizosphere microbial communities from Kellogg Biological Station, Michigan, USA - KBS C7.1-3L metaG (SPAdes) (version 2) | ecosystem: Host-associated > Plants > Roots > Rhizosphere ...
ATCGTGTACGCGTAGTCGCCGATCAAGGGGTAGACGATCGGCTGCCCGTCGACGAGCCCCGGCTTGGGCGCGGCGCTCGCGGTGAGGACCACGGCGAGGCCCAGGAGGGCGGAAAGGATGAGGAGACGGCCCCCTCGTGCTGTCGTCCGGTGGCTGGTCATGGCTCCGGTGCGCCGCGCGAAGCGCGGGAGCCTACCAGAGCGGTGGGCGCAAAGGCGGTGTCAGACACCGTTCCCGTCAAGTGTTTGCCTGCGCCGACTTTGTCGCGATCCATCCACAGCGTCGCTTTCACGATCGTTGTCTATACAGTGAACGAATGGCCAGGGCGGTCAGAGAATGGGTCGCGGACGCGATCTACCACGTGTTCTCCCGAGGTAGCAATCGGCAGGCCATCTTTCTGAACGACGGCGACTACAGGGAATTCGAGATGATTTTCGCCTCAGCCGTCCGCAAGCACGAGCTCGACTGCTTCGGATGGTCACTCATGCCCAATCACTGGCACGGTGTCCTCAGGTGTCCGCCGGCAGGGCTCTCGCGGTTGATGAAGGAGGTCAACCATCGTTATGCCCTGCGGTTCGACCGACGATGGGGACGGACCGCGCATCTCTTTGCAAATCGTTTCGGCGCGGTGTTGCAGACGACGGAGCGGCAGTTCCTCTGGACTCTCCGTTACGTGGTGCGTAATCCGGTCGAGGCGGGAATCTGCGGGTCTCCGTACGACACTCGGTGGACAAGCTTCGCCGCCACCGCAGGCATTGCGCCCGCGCCCGAGTATCTCCGGGTCGACCAGATCCTCGAGTGCTTCAGCGCTGATCGGGATACGGCGCGCAGGCGATACATCGACTTCGTAGTCGGCGTACCTGTCGAGTTCGACGGTGAGGACTTCTCGGGGCCTTTGGTCATCGTGAGCCCTGTCGCCGCAACAGCCTGAGCGAGCCTGACCCGACCACTGCCGCCGGTGAATCGATTGGGACAGAGTTGTGTCAAGTTCGCCTTGACAGAAAGCGGTGTCTGACACCGCTTCTGCGTCCGCCCGCGGAGACTGCCTCGCTAGAGTCCGCCCCGTGAAGATCGCCGTGTGCGTCAAGCAGGTGCCGGACGCGACGTCGCACAAGCGGCTCGATGCCGCCACACACCGTCTCGACCGCTCCGGCGAGGGTGTCCTCAACGCGACAGACGTGAACGCCGTCGAGGAGGCGCTCCGGCTGAAGGACGCGCACGGGGGCGAGGTCGTCGTCGTCTCGCTCGGCCCGGAGAAGGCGCTGGAGTCGCTGCGGAAGGCGCTCGCGATGGGAGCCGACCGCGCGCTGCTCGTCTCCGATGACGCTGCGGCAGGCTCGGATCTGCTCGCGACGAGCCGCGCGCTCGCGGCCGCGCTCGAGCGGGAGGAGGCCGACCTGATCCTCTTCGGTCAGCAGTCGAGCGATGGGGACGGCGCGGTGCTCTGGGCGGCCGTCTCCGACCGTCTGCGCCGGCCGATGGTGTCGCAGGTCGCCGAGCTGAAGGTAGAAGGCGCGGAGCTCACCGGGAAGCGGCAGACGGAGTTCGGGTACGACGTGATCGCCGCGCCGCTGCCCGCGGTCGTGGCCGTGTCGGATGCGATCAACGAGCCGCGGTACCCGTCGCTCAAGGGGATCATGGGCGCGAAGTCCAAGCCGCAGGAGACCCTCTCGCTCGCCGACGTCGGCGTCGAGGCGGGCGTCGTCGGCGAGGCGGGCTCCGGGACGACGGTGCGGTCGTCCTCGCCGCCACCGGCGAAGAGCGGCCAGGTGAAGATCGAGGACGACGGCAGCGCCGCCGAGAAGATCGTCGACTACCTCGCAGAGAAACGAATGATCTAGTGGTGAGCCCATGACGACACTGGTCTTCCTCGAGAGCCACGACGGCGAGCTGACGAAGGGCGGCCTCGGCGTCCTCGGCAAGGCGGCGTCTCTCGGAGACGACGTGGCAGGGGTGGTGCTCGGGAGCGGCGTCCGCGACGCGGCAGCGGCCGCCGGCGCGTTCGGCGCAGCGACGGTGTACGTCGTCGACGACGAAGCCCTGGCCGCACCGCTCCCACAGCCCCGGGTCGACGCGCTCGAGGCGGTCGTCCGGGAATCCGGCGCCGACACCGTGCTCTTTGCCGCATCCGTCCTTGCGGCCGACGTCGCGGCGGGCCTGGCGGCGCGCCTCGAGGCCGGTCTCAACTGGGATCTCGCCGATCTGCGCCGGGATGGCGACGAGCTCGTCGGCGTCAGGCCGGCGCTCGGCGACACGGTGCTCGTCGAGGTGGGCTGGACATCGGCGCCGCGGCTCGCGCTCGTCCGCGCCGGGACGTTCGACCCCGTCGAGTCGGGTGGGTCGGCGGACGTGAAGGACGTATCCGCGACGTTCCAGGAGTTCTCCACGCAGGCCCGGCTCGTCGAGCACCTGACCGAGAAGGCGAGCGGCCCGTCGATCGAGGACGCCGACGTGATCGTCGCGGGCGGCCGGGGGCTCGGCAGCCCCGAGGGGTTCTCGTACTGCGAGGAGCTGGCCGAGGCGCTCGGCGGCGCCGTCGCGGCGACGCGCGCGGTGGTCGACGCCGGTTGGTACCCGTATGCGGCACAGGTTGGGCAGACCGGGAAGACGGTCTCGCCGAAGCTCTACATCGCGCTCGGCATCTCGGGCGCCATCCAGCACAAGGTCGGCATGCAGGGCTCCGGGACGATCGTCGCCGTCAACAAGGACCCGAACGCCCCGATCTTCGATTTCGCCGACCTCGGCGTCGTCGGCGATCTGACGCAGATCGCGCCGAAGCTGACGGAGCTGCTCCGGGCCCGTCGGTGAGCGGCGTCCACCCGGCCGACTACCCGCCGCCGTTCGCGAGCTCGGAGGCGACCGGGCCCCCCACGGACGCCCCCGACGAGCGCATCGACGTCGGCATCCTGATCGTCGGGGGTGGGCCCGGTGGGCTCGCCTGCGCGGTGAGGCTCGGCCAGCTGCTCGAGGAGCACCCGGACGTGCGGGAGCGACTCGGCGAGGTGCCGGTCGCGCTCCTCGAGAAGGGGAAGCAGCCCGGCTCGCACCTTCTCTCGGGCGCCGTGATGAACCCGCGGGCGATCCGCAAGCTCTTTGCGGGGCGCATGGCGATCGAGGAGATGCCGACCTACGGGCCCGTCCACGGCGAGGCCGTCTACCTGCTGACGAAGGGCGCGGCGCTGCGGATCCCCCCGCCTCCGACGATGATGAACCACGGGAACTGGATCGTCTCCGTCTCGGAGCTCGGTCGCTTCCTCGCCGAGCAGGCGGAAGCCTCCGGGGCGACGATCCTCCCCGAGACGGCCGGTCAGAAGCTCCTCGTCGAGCACGGCCGGGTCGTCGGCGTGCGAACGGGCGACAAGGGTCGCGGCAAGGACGGCGAGCCGCTGCCGAACTTCGAGCCCGGGGTCGACGTGACCGCGCAGCTGACCGTCCTCGCCGAGGGGACCGCAGGGCATCTGACGACGGTCGCGATCGACGAGTTCGGGCTCGAGGGCCGCAATCCGCAGATCTGGGCGCTCGGGGTGAAGGAAGTGTGGCGCGTCGCGAAGCCGCTGCGGAGGATCGTGCACACGATGGGGTGGCCGCTCCGCAAGCGAGCGCGGTACGGCGAGTTCGGCGGCTCGTTCGTCTACCCGATGGGGGAGGAGCACGTCTCGATCGGCTTCGTCGTCGGGCTCGAATACGCGGACGTCGAGCTCTCCGCCCACGATCTCCTGCAGGAGTTCAAGACGCATCGCCTCGTGCGGAAGATCCTGAACGGCGGCGAGCGTGTCGCATGGGGCGCAAAGACCATCACGGAGGGCGGGCTCAACTCGCTCCCCTCCAGGCTGAACGGCCCGGGTTTTCTCCTGGTCGGCGAGGGCGCGGGACTCGTCAACGTCCCGCGGCTCAAGGGGATCCACTACGCGATCGAGTCGGGTCGGCTCGCGGCCGAATCCGCCTTCGCCTCGCTCCAGCGGGGGGAGGTCGCCGGCCGGCGCGGCGCGCTCGACACCTACGACGCCGCGCTGCGGGAGACCTACGTGTGGAAGGACCTCGACGAGGTGCGAAACATGCGGCAGGCGTTCGACAAGGGCTTCTTCATCGGTGGTGCGCTGGCGAGCGCGATGACGGTGACGAAGGGGAAGCTGCCGCCGAAGGAGCTCGACACCCACCGCAACACCGACGCGACGCTCATCCGGACCGGGCGGGCGGCGCGGTATCCGGCGCCGGACGGGACGCTGACGTTCGACAAGCTGTCGTCTGTCTTCGCGTCGGGGAACAGGACACGCGACGACCAGCCGAGCCACATTCGCGTCCAGACGCAGGTGCCGCGCGACCTCGCGGAGATGTGGCACTGGATGTGCCCCGCTCAGGTCTACGAGGTCGGAGAGGCCGGCGGCGACGGGACGGTCGCGGTGCAGGTCAATCCGTCGAACTGCGTCCAGTGCGGCGCGATCAGCGCCAAGGGCGGCCGCCTGACGCCGCCCGAGGGCGGCTCCGGGCCGGAGTACACGAACACCTGACCATGACGGAGGCCCGGTTCGACGTCGTCGTCGTCGGCGCCGGGATCATCGGGCTGGCCGTCGCGCGTGAGCTCCAGGCGAGGCAGCCCGGCGTCAGGCTCGCGGTGCTCGACAAGGAGCCGGCGCTCGGCGCGCACCAGACCGGCCATGCGAGCGGCGTCGTCCACAGGGGCGTCTACTACGTGCCGGGCTCGCTCAAGGCGAAGCTATGCGTCGAGGGGGCGGCGCGGCTTCTCGTGCACTGCGAGGAGCGAGGGATCCCGATCCTCCGCTGCGGCAAGGTCGTGGTCGCGACGGACGAGGAGGAGCTCCCGCGGCTCGAGGAGCTCCACCGCCGGTCGGTCGCGAACGGCGTTCCCCGCGTGGAGCTGATCGGACCCGAGCGGCTGCGCGAGATCGAGCCCCACGTCGCCGGCGTCCGGGCGGTGCACTCGCCTGAGACCGCCGTCGTGGACTTCTCTCTCGTCGCCGAGTCGTACGGCCGCGATGTGACGGAAGCGGGCGGCGAGCTCCTCCTCGGCCGGGAGGTGCGCGGGTTCGCCCACCGCGACGGGGTGACGTCGATCGAGACGGCTGCCGGCGACGTCGAGGCAACGCGCGTCGTCGTCTGCGCCGGCGTGTACGCCGACCGTCTCGCAGCATCGACGGGGGCCGACGCCGAGCCGCGGATCGTCCCGTTCCGCGGCGATTACCTCGTCCTGCGACCGGAGAAGCGCCACCTCGTGCGCGGGCTGGTCTACCCCGTGCCGGACCCCGCGTTCCCGTTCCTCGGCATCCACACGACGGTTCGCCCGGACGGCGCGGTCTGGCTGGGGCCGAATGCCGTACTGGCGTTCTCCCGGGAGGGCTATCGCCGCCGTGACGTGTCGCTGCGCGACCTCCGCGAGACGATGCGCTCGTCGGGCTTCCGACGCCTCGCGCGGAAGCACTGGCGGATGGGCGCCGCCGAGGCCGTCCGTGACTTCTCGACCCGGCGCTTCGTCGATGCCGCGCGAAAGCTGCTGCCCGAGCTCGGCGTCGACGACGTGCTGCCCGGGCCGTCGGGGATCAGGGCGCAGGCGCTGGCGCCCGACGGGACGCTGCTCGACGACTTCGTGTTCCACGAGGCGCCGGGTGTCGTCCACGTCCGGAACGCGCCGTCACCGGGCGCGACGTCGTCGCTCGCGATCGCGTCGGTGGTCGCCGACCGGGTCGAGGCGGCAAACGCCTAGCGACCCTGTCGCGCGGCCCAGGCGTCGGCCATCGCGACGCGCTGGGCGAGCGTCGGATGGGTGTCGAGCAGCACGTAGGCCCAGGTCGGCGGGCTGGGATCGCCCAGCGAGGTCACCGCGAACTCGCGGAACAGTCCGCGCGCCGCCTGCGGATCATGTGTCGTCTGGAGTGCCTTCCAGTCCGCCTCGGCCTCGGCGCGCCGGCTGACGAGGTTCTGTGCGGGCGTCGTGACGAGCGCCCACGCGGCGGCGACGAGCAGGGCGAGCGGGACGGCACGCGGGTCGCCCATGCCGCCGCGCCTTCGCGTCGCGAGCATCAGGACGAGCGCGCCTGGCAGTGCGAAGAGCGCGAACCAGCCGATCGCCTTCGCGATGTGGTCGCCGGAGTGGTGCCCGAGCTCGTGGGCGAGCACGACGTCGACCTCGGCGGGCGAGAAGCGGCCGTCGAGGAGCGTGTCCCAGAGCACGACGCGACGGGACGGCCCGAGACCGAACGCGAAGGCGTTCGCCTGGCTCGTCCGCTCGCTGACGGACTCGATCCGGAGCGGGATCCCGTGTAGCCCCTCCGCGCGCTCGAGCCGCTCGTAGCGCGCTACGAGGCCGGGGTCGTCGGGCCGGTCGAGGCCCGTGTAGAGGTAGGGGGCCACGAAGACGCCCAGCGCTGCGACCGCGGTGAAGACGGCCGCGCCGGGGATCCACCACCACGAGCCCAGCCGGCGGGCGAGCCCCATCACGACGAGCAGCGCGACGCAGACCGAGACGAAGGTCGCCCCGAGGGCGACCCAGTCGCCGAAGACGGCGTCGAAGTATCCCAGGTGCGAGACGTCGTGACGCCTGCTCCACCACAGGCCGACGACGGTGAAGGGCAGCTGGGTCAGCCAGAGGATCGCGAGCCCCAGCATCCCGAGGAGCATCCCCGTCCCAAGCGGTCCCGCGGCCGACTCCTCGGTGAATCGGTCGCCGTACCGTGCGTAGATGGCGAGCGTCGCGAGCGTCACCGCCGTCCCGAGTGCCCAAAGGACCAGGAGGAAGCGCTCGTACCGCGCCGCGCGCTCGACGAGCGCCTTGCCGAAGACCGTGTCCACGTCGACGTGGGGAAGGGCGAGCCCGTCCGGGACGACGGAGCCCCAGAGCAGCCAGGCGAGCGCGAGCCAACCCGCGACGAGCAGGGCGTAGACGACGAGCCTGAGCGCCTTCACGCGAGCCCCGTCAGCTCGAGGAGCGCCGGCTCGGGCACCGGCGGCGGTGCCTGGAGCGCGGGCGACGAGTCGGGGTAGCGCGACGTCAGGAGGAGCGCGTAGGCGGCGGCCTGCGCCTGGTAGCGGAGCGAGACGGCGCCGAGGTCGCGCAGGCCGCCCGGTACGCGCCCGGTCGCGAGCGCCGTGCACCAGCAGAGGACGCCGACGACGAGCGCGATGCTCGAGAAGGTCGTCGCGAGGAGTAGCGCGGGGAGCCCCAGGACGACACGGACGAGGACGCCGAGTCGGCGCTGGCGTTCAGGAGGCGCGATCGTGAGGTCGATCGGGTAACCGCCCTCCCTCCCGACGAACCCCGGGAACCGCCTACCGACGAGATAGAAGAAGGCATCGAGATGCGTGACTGCGCGGACGAAGGCGGCCATGAACCGGTGCAGGAACCGCGGGACGCGGCCGCTGACGAGCGCCACGAGCCACGCGAGCAGGGTCGCGAGGAGGACGAGGACGAACCAGAGCGTCAGCCAGAGGATGTGCGGCACGACGAGCGGGAACCGAAAGAGCACGAGCAGCCTGGGCCGCCGCAAGTCGTCGTCGACCGCGAGCGCGACGGGGTGGGCGGGGAGCTCGGGCGGCGGCTCGCTGCGGCCGGGCGTGGAGTCCGGGTACCGGTCCGTCAGCATCAGGGCGTACGCCGTCGTCTGGGCGCCGTAGCCGATCGCAAAGACCGCCGCGTCACGCATTCCGCGCGGCATGCGGCCGCGAGCGAGCGAGGCGAACCAGCCGAGCAGGCCGATCGTGGCCGTGAGCCCGCCGAGCGAGCCGAAGACCGCGCCGCCGTACGCGCTGCCGACCGCGACCGAGCCGCCCAGCGTCGACGAGACGACGAACGCGGGGACCGCGAGAACGAGCCGGAATCCCGCGCCCCAGCGCCCCTGGATCGCCGGCGGGTCGATCTCCACGTCCACCGGGTACGGCTTCGACCCGGTGAACGAGGGATACGGGTCCGCGGCGAGGCACAGGTACGCGGTGAGGTGGACCGTGTATCGGGTGAAGCTCGCGAGGAACGCATGCAGCGACCGGGGCGCACGGCGTTCGTAGAGCACGGCGAGCCACATCACGAACGCGAGCGTGAACGCGGCGAGCCCGAAGAGGGCCAGCCACACGAGATGCGGGATCGCGAGGATCAGCCGGAAGAGCACCGTGAGGCGACCGCGCCGACGGTCGTCGCGTACGACGAGGCGAACAGGGTGGGACGCATCCTCCGCGGACATGCGAGCCATTCTGAGGTCACGCCCGGACCGTCGAGGCACGAGGCAGCATCACCTGAATGGGCACTAGGATCGACGACGTGACCGGTGCGCCCGTGACGCGCGACGACGTCGTCCGGGCCGCCGAGACGATCCGCGGCCGCGTGCGCAGGACGCCACTGCTCGACGGGTCGGCGCTCGCGCCAGGCCTGTCGCTGAAGGCCGAGCTGCTCCAGCACACCGGCTCGTTCAAGGTGCGTGGGGTCGTGAACCGGCTCGCGGCGCTCGACCACTCCGAGCGCGAGCGCGGCGTCGCCGGTGCGTCGGCGGGGAACCACGCGATCGCGCTCGCCTGGGGCGCTGCGGCCGAAGGGCTCGATTGCGTCGTCTTCTCCTGGACGGCGGCGAGCCCGTTCAAGCTCGACCGCGCCCGCGCGCTTGGCGCCGACGTGGACGTGGAGGCCGAGGATCCCGCCGGGGCCTTCACACGTCTCGAGGAGCACCTGCGGACGACCGGCAGGGTGCTCGTCCATCCGTTCGACGACCCGCTGGTGATGGCCGGCCAGGGGACCGTGGGGCTCGAGGTCCTCGAGGACGCGCCGTCCGCCGACGTGGTCGTCGTGCCGGTCGGCGGGGCGGGCCTGGTCGCCGGCATCGCGGCGGCGGTCGCGCCGCGGGGCGTGCGTGTGGTCGGCGTCGAGCCGGCCGGCGCCGGGTCGCTCGGCCTCGCGCTCGAGGCGGGAGAGCCGGTCCCGATCGTGCCCGAGACGATGGTGGGCGGCCTCGACGCACCGTATGCCGGGACGAACGCCCTTGCGGTCTGCCAGGCGGCCGGCGTCGAGGTCGTGCGGGTCTCCGACGAGGCGATCGAGGAGGCGATGCGCCGTGTCTACGCGGACGCGAAGCTCGCGTGCGAGCCGGCAGGAGCGGCTGCGGTCGCGGCCGTGCTCGAAGGGCAGATCCAGGGCGAGAACGTCGTCGCCGTCGTCTCGGGGGGCAACGTGGGGCCCGAAATCGCCTCTGCTATCCTGGCCGGTTCATGAAGGCAGACATCCATCCCGAGTACGTCGTCGCACACGTCACCTGCTCCTGCGGGAACGAGTTCACGACCCGCTCGACCAAGCCTGAGCTGCACGTCGAGGTCTGCTCGGCCTGCCACCCGTTCTACACCGGGAAGCAGAAGCTGATGGACTCGGGCGGACGCGTCGAGCGCTTCCAGCGGCGCCTCGAGAAGGCCGCCGCCGCGAAGAGCGCCTGAGGCGCGCCCGGCCTCCCCGGTAGCCTGCACGCATGAGCGTCTCGTACGGGGGGCAGGCGGTGCTCGAGGGCGTGATGATGCGCGGGCCGTCGTGCTGGGCCGTTGCGATCCGCACGCCCGAGGGCGGCATCGAGGAGGTGGTGAAGGACGTCACCTCGCCGATGCGCCGGCACCGGATCTGGCGCTTGCCCGTGATCCGCGGCGTGGTTGCGCTCGGCGAGTCGCTGGCGATCGGCTTCCGCGCTCTGGCGATCTCGGCGAACGTCGCCTCCCGCGAGGAAGACGAGGAGGGAAAGGTCGTCACGGAGATCTCGCGCGGCCAGATCATCTTCTCCTTCGCGATCGCGATCGGGTTCGCGCTGATGCTCTTCAAGGTCGGGCCGGCGCTGCTCACGAACTGGCTGCCGATCGACGGCACGACGTGGTTCGTGATCGTCGAGGGCGCGATCCGGGTCGCCGTGTTCATCGCCTACATCGGGCTGATCGGGCTGCTTCCGGATCTCAAGCGCGTCTTCCAGTACCACGGCGCCGAGCACAAGACGATCAATGCCTTCGAGGGGGGCTCGGAGCTGACGCCGGAACAGGTGCAGAAGTTCAGCTTGATCCACCCGCGTTGCGGAACGGCTTTTTTGCTCTGGGTGATGGTGATCGGGATCTTCGTGTTCGCGTTCGTCGGACGTCCGGTCTGGTACTGGCTGATCGTGAGCCGCATCCTGCTCCTGCCGGTCATCGCAGGACTCGCCTACGAGCTGATCCGCTACGCCGGGAAGCACCAAGACAACCGGGTGCTGATGACGCTGCTCGCGCCGGGGCTCTGGCTCCAGCGGCTGACCACGCGCGAGCCGACGCTCGACCAGGTCGAGGTCTCGATCCGGGCGATCGAGGAGGTCCGCAGGCGCGAGGCCGGCGACCCGTCGGAGCAGGAGGCGGCGCGCAGGGTCGAAGTCATGGCGTAGCGTCCAGCTATGCCGCGGATCGTCCGTGACGCAGACGTCTCGTGGGAGGGGAACCTCGCACGGGGAGAGGGGGCCATCACGGCAGCCTCGTCGGGCGCGTTCACGGCGCTCCCGTATTCGCTGCCGACGCGGATCGCGGCGCCGGAGGGGAAGACGAGTCCCGAGGAGCTCCTCGCGTCTGCGCACGGCGGCTGCTTCACGATGTCGCTCGCGGGCGAGCTGACCGCGGCCGGCACGCCGCCCGGCCGGCTCGACGTCCATTGCCGCATCACGATGGACGAGGTCGAGGGCCAGGGGCATCTCATCGTCCACTCGGCGCTCGACGTCCGCGCGCGCGTCGACGGCCTGGACTCCGACTCCTTCGCGAAAGCCGTGGAGGCCGCCCATGCGGGCTGCTCGTTCTCGTCGCTGCTCCGGGCGGCCGGGGTCGGCATCGACATTGACACGACATTGGCTGGAGGCGACTGAGATGGCGACCGACCGCAACGCGAAAGTGACATGGACCGGCTCGCTGATGGAGGGGTCGGGCCGGATCGACGGGGTCGGCAGCGGGGCGTTCGGCCCGCTGGACGTGACCTGGGCATCGCGCGCCGAGGAGCCGGACGGTCGGACGAGCCCGGAGGAGCTGATCGCGGCCGCCTGGGCGGCGTGCTTCTCGATGGCCCTCTCCCACGCGCTGGCAGGCGCCGGGACCCCTCCCGAGCGGCTCGAGACGTCCGTCATCGTCACGTTCCAGCCGGGCGAGGGCATCGTCAAGGGCGCGATCGAGGTGGTCGGGACCGTGCCGGGCGTCGACCGCGACGGGTTCGTCGAGCAGGCCGAGGGAGCCGTGAAGAACTGCCCGGTCTCGAAGGCGCTGACGGGGATCCCCGACGTGACGCTCGCCGCGACCCTCGCAAGCGCCTAGCCTCGCGCGCCACAGGCGCGAGACCCGGCCGCACCTACAATCAGCCCGGTATGGCCACGTTGGAGGAGCTCGCCGAGGAGCTCGAGCGGTCCCATGCGGAGCTCGAGCAACGGCTCGCGGACCCGACCGTCTATGCGGACCGGCGCGAGGCGGCCGACCTCGGTCGTCGCCTGAAGGAGCTCGACCCGGCGCTCAGGGCCGCGCGCGAGTGGCGACAGGCGTCCACCGACCTCGCGGACGCGAAGGGCGATCCCGAGCTGTCGTCCTTCGCGGGCGAGCTCGAGGCGGACGTCGCGCGGCTCGAGGAGGAGCTCCGACTCGCGCTCGTCGAGCGCGACCCCGCCGACGCGAAGGACGTCATCGTCGAGGTGCGCCAGGGCGTCGGCGGCGACGAGGCCGCGCTCTGGGCAGGCGACGTCGCCCGGATGCTGCAGCGCTACGCGGAGCGCCGCGGCTATCGCACGGAGCTGCTCTCTGTGAGCGAGAGCGACGGCGGCGGGGTCAAGGAGCAGGTGTTCGCGGTCAAGGGCGACGGCGCGTACTCGGTCTTCAAGTGGGAGGGCGGCACCCACCGTGTCCAGCGCGTCCCGGCGACGGAGTCCCAGGGCCGGATCCATACCTCGACCGCCACGGTCGCGGTGATGCCCGAGGTCGAGGAGGTCGAGGTCACGATCGAGGACAAGGACCTCAAGATCGACGTGTACCGCTCGACGGGGCCGGGCGGGCAGTCGGTCAACACGACAGACTCGGCAGTACGCATCACGCACCTCCCGACCGGGATCGTCGTCTCGATGCAGGACGAGAAGTCGCAGCTCCAGAACAAGCAGAAGGCGATGCGCGTGCTCCGCGCGCGCCTCTACGAGGCAGAGCGCGAGCGCCAGCAGGCGGAGCTCGCTGCCGCCCGCCGCTCGCAGGTCGGGACCGGCGAGCGCGCCGAGAAGATCCGGACGTACAACTTCCCCGAGAACCGTCTCACCGACCACCGCGTCAAGCACACCGTCCATCGCCTCGACCAGGTGCTCGACGGGGACCTCGAGGAGTTCACGGACGCGCTGCAGGCCGAGGAGCGCCGGCGCGCGCTCGAGACCGCGGTCTGACAACGCTTGTGTTGACTCGACACAAGATGGTTGATCGGAAATCAGCGCGAACCGGATGGCGTCCCAGACACGGCGCCGGATCGGCACGGTCGGGCTCGACACGTACCTTCGGGTACGCGCCGAGCCCGACCGTGCCGCCCTGCTTGGTCTGGGACGCCCCCGGACGTCACGCCAATTTCCGATCAACCATCTAGGGATGAGCGGCCTGGCGCCGACCGTGGGCGACGTGGTTCGGCGTACTGCCGAGCGGCTGGACGCGGACGGCGTCATCACCGCGCGGATCGATGCAGAGCTTCTCGTCGCGCACGTGCTCGGGCTCTCCCGTTCCGACCTCGTCGTCGAGCGTCGCCGAGAGCTGAGCCGGGCCGAGCGGGAGCGGGTCGCGGAGCTCGCAGGCAGGCGGGCGAGCCGGGAGCCGCTCCAGTACATCGTCGGTGAGTGGGGCTTCCGGCGGCTGACTCTCACCGTCGACGACCGCGCCCTGATTCCCCGGCCGGAGACGGAGACCGTCGTCGAGCGGTGTCTCGCGCTGCTGACGGGAGTCGCCGGACCCCGTGTCCTCGACGTGGGTACCGGCTCCGGTGCGATCGCCCTCGCGATCGCGGACGAGCATCCCGGCGCCCGTGTCACGGGAATCGACGTCTCGGACGAGGCGCTCTCCCTCGCCCGCGAGAATGCGGTCAGGACGGGCCTCGTGGTCGACTTCGTCCGGCACGACATGCTCGACGGCCTCCCCGGGGTGGACTGGGACCTCGTCGTCTCGAATCCTCCGTACGTCCGTCCCGAGGAGGCGCCGGGGCTCGCACCCGAGGTCATCGACTGGGAGCCGCACGTCGCACTCTTCGGCGGGGGGCACACGGAGACGCTGGTGCGGGCGGCCGCGGACGCGCTGGCGACGGGAGGTGCGCTCGTCCTCGAGACCTACGACGAGCGAGCGAGCGCGGTCGCCGAGCTCCTCGAGCGCACGGGCTTCACGGAGGTCGTCGTCACGGAGGACCTCGCGGGCCGGGACCGTGTCGTGGAGGGCCGGCGCCGGGGATGAGCGAGGTCGGCGCGGCGATCGAGGCGTTGCGGCGCGGTGAGGTCGCGGTGGTCCCGACGGACACGGTCTACGGGCTCGCGGCGAGCGTCGTCGACGAGCGGGGCGGCCGGGCGCTGTACGCGGCCAAGGGCCGTGACGCGCGGCGCCCGACCGCGGTCCTCTTCGCGTCGCTCGACGGGCTGCTCGCCCGGGTGCCCGAGCTGCCGGACGAGGCCGTCGCTGCCGCCCGGGCGCTGCTGCCCGGGCCGGTGACGCTCGTGCTGCCGAACCCCGGACGCCGGTATCCGTGGCTCAACGAGGAGCGACCCGACGCGCTCGGGGTACGCGTTCCGGCCGTGACCGGACCGGGGAGGGAGGTGCTCGACGCGCTCGGTGCTCTGGTCGCGACGAGCGCGAACCTCCCGGGCGGTCCCGACCCGCGCTCGCTCGCGGACGTGCCGCCCGAGCTCATCGCGGCCGCCGGAGCCGTCGTCGACGGGGGCTTGCTGGCCGGCGCTCCGTCGACCGTCGTCGATCTCACGGGCGTCGAGCCGGTCGTCCTCCGGGAAGGCGCCTTGCCCGCGCAGGTCGTGCGCGAGCGGCTGCGAGCTCTTGCGGATCGTTGACTCCGACCCGATGGGGGCCTGACAGGTTCGCGGCCCCGTGCGGCGAGTAGCATCCACGGCGTGGCAGTCGCGGCCGACCAGTTCGATCGCCTGCGGACCCAGGGGCTCGCCGAGATCGATCCCGACATCGCCGCGCTGATCGGACGCGAGGCCGACCGGCAGCGCAGCCAGATCGAGCTGATCGCCTCGGAGAACTTCACTTGGCCGTCGGTGCTCGAGGCCGTCGGCTCCGTGGCGACGAACAAGTACGCCGAGGGGTACCCGGGCCGCCGCTACTACGGCGGCTGCGAGTTCGTCGACGAGATCGAGCAGCTGGCGATCGACCGCGCAAAGGCCCTGTTCGGCGCAGATCACGCGAACGTCCAGCCGCATGCGGGCGCCCAGGCGAACATGGCCGTCTACATGGCGCTGATCGAGCCCGGCGACACCGTTCTCTCCCTCCGCCTCGATCATGGCGGCCACCTGACGCATGGGCTCAAGGTGAACTTCTCCGGCCGGCTCTACTCCATTGTCCACTACGGCGTCTCCCGAGAAACCGCGCTGGTCGAGGAGGCCGACGTGCTTGCGCTCGCACGCGAGCACCGTCCCAAGCTGATCATCTGCGGCGGCTCCGCCTACCCGCGCACCGTCGACACCGCGATGTTCCGGCGCGTCGCCGACGAGGTGGGCGCGTTGCTGTGGTGCGACATGGCCCATTTCGCCGGGCTGGTCGCGGCGAGGGTCCATCCGAACCCGGTCGAGCATTGCGACGTCGTCTCGTCGACCACCCACAAGACGCTCGCCGGGCCCCGTTCGGGGTTCGTGTTGTGCCGCGAGGAGCACGCGCAGGCGATCGACCGCGCGATCTTCCCCGGACTTCAGGGCGGCCCGCTCGAGCACGTGATCGCCGCGAAGGCGACGTGCTTCAAGATCGCCGCGAGCTCGGAGTTCCGCGCGTACCAGGAGCAGGTCCGGACGAACGCCGACGTCTTCGCCGAGACGCTGCTCGCCGGCGGGCTCGACGTTCTTACCGGCGGAACGGACACGCACCTGCTGCAGATCGATCTCCGCTCGACCGAGTGGACGGGCAAGGACGCGGAGGAGCGCCTCCACGAGGTCGGCCTGACGACGAACCGCAACACCGTCCCGTTCGACGACAGCCCGCCGACGATCGCTTCCGGGGTCCGGGTCGGGACGCAGGCCGCGACGATGCGCGGGTTCGACGACGATGACTTCCGCGAGGTCGGCCGCATCGTCGTCGAGGCCCTCCGCGACGACGCGGACATCACCGTGTTGCGCTCCCGTGCGGAGGGCCTCTGCGCACGCCGACCGCTCTATCCCGGGTTCCGCGGCTTTCCGACGTACACGACGAACGACGTCGGCGGTTGAGCACACGTGCTCGAGCAGAGTCCCGCAGCTAGCACTCCCGGGACGCGAAGCGTCACGGAAGTGCTGCACCCGCTCGTCCAGCACAAGCTCGGCCTGCTGCGCGACGTGACGACGACGACGCAGATGTTCCGCCAGCTCGTCAACGAGCTGACGCTGCTCCTCACGTACGAGGCGACGAAGGGCCTCGCCGACGAGGACGTCGAGATCGAGACGCCGCTCGAGCGCATGACCGCGACCCGGATCTCGGGCAAGAAGGTCGCGATCTGCCCGATCCTCCGCGCAGGCGTGGGGATGCTCGACGCGGTGCTCTCGCTCATCCCCGGCGCGAGGGTGGGCTTCATCGGCCTGTACCGGAACGAGGAGACGCTCGAGCCCGTCGAGTACTTCGTCAAGCTCCCGAACGACATCGCCGACCGGGACGTGATCCTGCTCGACCCCATGCTCGCGACCGGGAACTCGACCGCCGCTGCGGTCGAGACCGTGAAGCGCTCGGGCGCCACGTCGATTCGGCTGATCGCGCTGATCGCCGCCCCGGAGGGCATCGAGCGGATCCACCGTGATCACCCGGACGTCTCGATCGTCGTCGCCTCGGTCGATCGCGCGCTCAACGAGAAGGGCTACATCGTGCCCGGCCTCGGCGACGCAGGCGACCGCCTCTACGGCACGAAATAGGAGCTTCAGTGCCCCGACCGACCGCAATCAGTGCGCACCCGGAACGCGAGCTGCCGCGCATGACGTCGTCCTCGGTCGCGCCGATACTGTCCAGTATCGGCGCTCCCTGCGTCCTAGCCCTGCTTGCATCTCGCGCCCCGGGCACGCGAGGTCGCAGCCGCTCGGGGCACTGAAGCTCCACCGTGCTGGACGACCTGCGAGCGAGCCCCGAGGTCCTGTGGGGCGCGCTGATCGCCTTCGGCGTCGTCGTCCTCCTCACACCTGCCGTCGGCGGCATGGCGCGGCTGCTCGGCGTCGTCGACCGGCCCGGCGGGCGCCGGCTGAACAAGCGGCCGATCCCGCGCCTCGGCGGGCTCGCGATCTTCCTCGGGATCCTGGTGCCCTCGCTCGCGTTCCTGTCGCTCGACCGCGAGATGCGCGGGATCCTGCTCGGTGCCGCGGTCGCCTGCGTGGTCGGCGCGATCGACGACTTCCGCGGGCTCGACCCGCTGCCGAAGCTCGGGGGGCAGATCGCCGCAGCCGGGATCGCCTGCGCGTCCGGCGTGTGGATCGACCACTTCACGTTCCCGTTCGTCGGGGTGGTCGACCTGCCGGCCTCGGTGGGGATGACGTTGACGATCGTCTGGATCGTCGCGGTCATGAACATGGTCAACTTCCTCGACGGGATGGACGGCCTCGCCTCCGGGGTCTGCGCGATCGCCGGCCTCACGTTCGCGATCCTTGCCCTGTCGCTCGGGAAGACCGACGCGGCGATCCTCTCCGCGGTCGTCGCCGGGGCCTGCATCGGCTTCCTTCGGCACAACTTCTTCCCCGCGCGGATCTTCATGGGCGACTCCGGGGCGCTCGTGCTCGGATTCACGCTCGCGACAGTCTCGATCTCGGGCCTTCTGAAGACCGCGTCGACCGTCGTGCTCTTCCTGCCGCTGCTCGTGCTCGCGGTGCCGATCATCGACACCTCGTTCGTGGTCGCGCGCCGCCTCAAGTACCGGCGCCCCATCTCGTCGCCCGACCGCTCCCACCTGCACCACCGCTTCATGCGGATCGGCTTCACGCAGCGCCGAGCGGCGCTGACCATGTGGGGGTGGACCGCGAGCCTCGGCGCCGCGGCGCTCGCCACGCGGTTCATCCCCTTCCGCGAGGGGGGCGAGTGGCATCCGGCCGAGACGGTCGCGGTGGCGGCGATCGCGCTTTTGGCGCTCGCGTTCTCGGTCTACATCGTCTACCTGCTGGAGATCGTGAAGCTCGCCAACCCGCGCGTGCGACGCCGGCGGAACGGCGAGGCCGAGGACGAGCGCCTGAGCGCGTAGCGTCCGCCGCCGCGGTGTCCGACTTTCATGTCGGACAGCTGTGACGAACCTCCCGTGTTTTTGGCTCTAAATGGGAGGTTTGGCTGTTACAAGCTCGCTGATATGCTCCGGTCCGCATGGCCGCTTCTACCGCTTCCTCGCCGCATTCGCTCGCGACCGCGTCCGGTCTCCTGCTCGGGACGACGGGCGCTGCGATGGTCGTCGGCGCGCTTGTCGGCTGGGCGTTCGGCTCCTGGGGGATCGGCCTGCTGATCGGCGCGATCGTGGGCATCCCGCTCTCGGTCTTCGTGGTCTACAAGGTCTACGCCGGCAGCCCGAGGTGAGCACCGGCGCGTTCTCGACGCCGCGGCCGATCCCGGGCCGCCTGGTGCCCGCGCTCGCGGGCACCGGCGTGATCGTGCTCGCACTGCCCGTCTTCGCCGTCGCGGGCTGGCCGCTCTCCGGCTGGCTGTTCGCGGCCGTGCTCTGGATCGCAGCCCAGAGCTTCGCCTGGCTACTGACGCGACTCTCCCTGGACGCCGGTAACCTCGCCGCCGCAGGCATGCGGGGCATCGGCACGAGCTTCAAGGCGATCGCGGTCGGGATTCCGCTCGTCGCGGTCACCGTCTCGGACGAGCGGGTCGGCGTCGCCGCCGCGCTCCTCTACGCCTTCGCGTTCACGGTCGAGCTGGCCGTCTCCCTCGTGACCTACTTCGGCGCGGAGGCGAAAGCGTGAAGACCCGCGTACTCGGCCTCGCGACGCTCCTCTTCTTCGCGCTCCCGGCGCTCGCCATCGCCGCGGACGAGGCGTCGACCGAGGAGGACTTCAACCCGGCGGACGAGTGGGACCTGCACGCGTGGATCCCGATCCACATCGGCCCGCTCGACATGTCGATCAACAAGGCCGTCGCATACCTCATGCTCGGCGCACTCGTCGCCTGCGTGATCGGGATCGTGCTGATGCGCGTCAAGGTCGGCCGCGACCCCACGCGCCGCCAGGCCGTCGGCGAGACGATCTACGAGGTCGCCCAGGTGCAGATCGCCGAGCAAGGCCTTCCCACGAAGGCGATCGCGCGCTGGTTCCCGTACTGCACGACCCTGCTCCTCTTCATCTGGACCGTGAACATGCTCGGGTTCATCCCGCTCCCGCTCTCCGATGAGAAGTGGCACGGCATCCCGACCTTTGCGCTCTTCGCAGCGACGTCGACCCTCTCCGTGACGCTCGCGCTCGCCCTGATGACGTGGGTGTTCACGCACGTCGAGGGGATTCGGGAGAACGGCCTGTGGCCGTATTTGAAGAGCTGGATCCCGGACGTGCCGAAGGGGCTCTACCCGCTGATCATCCCGCTCGAGATCCTCGGCCAGTTCATGCGCCTCATCTCCCTCAGCGTCCGGCTCTACGCGAACATGCTTGCCGGGCACATGCTGATCCTGACCTTCATCGGCCTGATCTTCCTGGTCACCCCGTGGATCGCCCCGTTCTCGGTCGCGCTCGCGACCGTCTTCTACCTCTTCGAAGTCGTCATCGTCGTGTCCATCCAGGCGTACATCTTCGCCGCACTCTCTGCCATCTACATCGGCTCGGCGATCGAGCCCGAGCACTAAGGAGGCTCCTCTCACCATGTTGTCTGCGTTCTTTGTCCTCGCGGAGACCACCGGAGACGTCGCCGACGCCGGCAAGGCGATCGCGCTCGCGCTCGGCATCGGCCTCGGCGCCCTCGGCGCCGGCATCGGCATCGGCAACATCTTCGGCTCGATGATCCAGGCGGTCGCCCGGCAGCCGGAGCTCCGAGGCGAGCTGCAGGGAATCCAGTGGCTCGGGTTCGCGCTAACCGAGGCCGTCGTGTTCTACGGCCTGATCGGCGGCCTGCTCGCCTACGTGCTGATCTGACGTGCAGAGCGTCGTCGCCTCATCCGGTCTGATCGAGGTCGTCCCCGGCCTCATGATCTGGACGCTGATCGCGTTCGGGATCACGTTCTTCGTGCTCCGCAAGTACGCGTTCGGGCCGATCCAGAAGACGATCGACGATCGTCGCGACCGCATCCGGCAGGCGGTGGAGGAGGCGGACAGGGCCCGCGACGAGGCCCGTGAGCTGCTCGAGCAGAACCGGGCGATCCTCGCGCAGGCCCGTTCCGAGTCGGCGGAGATCCTCGCCGAGGCGCGCAGGGTCTCCGACGCCCAGCTCGAGCGCGCGAAGCAGGAGGCCGAGGTCGAGCGTCAGCGCAGGATGGAGGAGACTCGCCGCCAGATCGACGCGGAGACGGCGCGGGCGATCGGCCAGATCCGCAGCGAGGTCGCCGGCCTCACGGTCGAGGCGACCGAGCGGGTGGTCGGCAAGGTGCTCGACTCAGCCGACCAGCGCCGGCTCGTCGAGGAGGCAGTGCAGGGCCTCGACTTCTCTGCGCTCGACCGGGGGTCGGCGAACTGAAGTGGACGCTCCGGCAACAGATAGGGCGGCTCTCCGCCACGATCTGCGGCGCGCTGCTGCGTCCTCGGTCGCCCCGATACGTGCTCGTATCGGGGCTCCCTGCGTCCTTGCATCGCTTGCACCTCGCGTCGGAGAGCCGCGAATCCGTCACCGGAGCGTCCACTAGCCCATGGCGGTCGCGCACCGCATGTACGCACGGGCGCTCTACGAGGCCGCCCGTGACCAGGAGCGCGTCGACGTCGTGCGCGACCAGCTTGCCGAGCTCGCCGCAGCGATGGAGACATCCCCCGAGCTCGAGGCGTTCCTCGTGAACCCCCAGCTCGACCCCGGGGCGAAGGAGAGCGTGCTCGAAGAGGTGACGACCGGCGCCGATCCGGTCGTCCGCAACTTCGTCCGGCTTGTCGCCTCGAAGGGCCGCGCCGGGCAGCTTCGCGCGATCGCCGAGGAGTTCGAGGCGATCGTCGACCAGGAGCAGGGGCGCCTCTCCGTCGAGTTGACGACGGCCTACGAGCTCGGCGAGGACGAGGCCAAAGCGATCGTCACGAAGATCGAGCAGGCGTCCGGCCGCACCGTGGACGCGACGCGCTCGGTCGACCCCGACCTTATTGGCGGGATGATCCTCCAGGCCGGCTCGTTCCGCGTCGACGCGAGCGTGCGCGGCCGCCTCGACCGGCTCCGCCGTGAACTTGTGACTCGAACCTAGGAGAAATCGCCTTGAAGCTACGACCCGAAGAGATCACGTCCATCCTCAAGCAGCGGATCGAGGAGTACGACGTCGAGACCGACCTCTCCGAGGTCGGCACCGTGCTCCAGGTCGGCGACGGCATCGCCCGCGTCTACGGGCTCGAGAACTGCGTCTCGCTCGAGCGGCTCGAGTTCGAGCACGGCGTCGTCGGCATCGCCTTCAACCTCGAGGAGGACAACGTCGGCGTCGCGCTCTTCGGCGAGTGGCAGCACGTCAAGGAGGGTCAGCCTGTGCGCCGCTCGGGCGCGGTCATGAGCGTCCCGGTCGGCGAGGAGCTGCTCGGGCGGGTCGTCGACCCGCTCGGGAGCCCGCTCGACGGCCAGGGCCCGATCGGCGCGACCGAGCACCGCCCGCTCGAGTTCAAGGCCCCGGGCGTGATCCAGCGCCAGCCGGTCCACGAGCCCCTCCAGACCGGGCTCAAGGCGATCGACTCGATGATCCCGATCGGCCGCGGCCAGCGCGAGCTGATCATCGGCGACCGCGGCACCGGGAAGACCGCGATCGGGATCGACACGATCATCAACCAGCGCGGCGGCGACGTGATCTGCATCTACGTCGCGGTCGGCCAGAAGGCGTCGACGGTAGCGCAGGTGGTCGAGCGGCTCCGCGACGCGGGGGCGATGGAGTACACGATCGTCATCTCCGCGCCGGCGCAGGAGGCTGCGCCGATCAAGTGGATGGCGCCGTTCGCCGGGGCCGCGATGGGCGAGCACTTCCTGTTCAACGGGAAGCACGCGCTCGTGATCTACGACGACCTGACCAAGCACGCCGACTCGTACCGGCAGCTCTCGCTCCTGCTGCGGCGCCCGCCGGGCCGCGAGGCGTTCCCGGGCGACGTCTTCTACCTCCACTCGCGTCTGCTCGAGCGCGCCTGCAAGCTCTCGGCCGAGCTCGGCGCCGGCTCGCTGACGGCGCTCCCGATCATCGAGACGCAGGCCGGCGACGTGGCGGCGTACATCCCGACGAACGTGATCTCGATCACCGACGGCCAGATCTTCCTCGAGTCGTCCCTCTTCTACTCGGGCATCCGCCCGGCGATCAACGTCGGCATCTCGGTCTCCCGCGTCGGCGGGAACGCCCAGACGAAGGCGATGAAGAAGGTCGCCGGCCGCCTGCGGCTCGACCTCGCCCAGTACCGCGAGCTCGAGGCCTTTTCGCAGTTCGGCTCCGAGCTCGACGCGGCGACGCAGCAGGCGCTCGCCCGCGGCGAGCGGATGGTCGCGACCCTCAACCAGCCCCAGTACCAGCCGTGGGCGATCGAGGAGCAGGTCGTCGCGATCTACGCAGGCATCCACGGCTGGCTGGACACCGTGCCCGTGCCGCAGGTGCCACGCTTCCAGGAGGAGCTGCGGGAGACGCTGCGCGCGGACGACACGGTCTACGGCGCGATCCGCGAGAGCGGCGACCTCTCCGACGAGACTGCCGAGGCACTCGACGCGGCGCTCGAGAAGTTCGTCGAGGGCTTCAACGTCGAGGCGGAGACGGGTCTTGTCGGCTGAGCCTGCGCGGAGCCTCGGGCGCTAGGCGATGGCGTCCGTCCAGGACTACAAGCGCCGGATCCGGTCGGTCCGCAACACGCGCAAGATCACGCGGGCGCTCGAGCTCGTCGCCGCCGCGAAGCTCCGCCGGGCGCAGGTCCGCATCGAGGCGATGCGGCCGTATGCCGACACGATGCGCGAGCTCATCTCGGGAGTCGGCCGCGCGGCCGGCTCGGTCCAGCGGTTGCCGCTGCTGCAGCAGCGTGAGGAGACGGCTTCGACCCTGATCGTGCCGCTGACGGGCGACCGCGGGCTGGCGGGTGCGTTCAACGCGCAGGTGACCCGCCGGGCCTTCGCGGTCGAGCGGCGGCTGCAGGCGGAGGGCCAGACCGTCCGCTGGCTGGCGGTGGGGAAGAAGGGACGCTCCACGCTCACCTTCCGTCGCCGTACCCTCGACGGCGCGTTCGTCGGCTTCATGGACGCACCCGGCTACGCGGACGCACAGGTGATCGCACACCGTGCCGCGAGCCTGTTCATAGAGGGGGAGGTCGACAGGGTCGTCCTCGTCTACAACACGTTCGTCTCCGCGCTCACGCAGACGGTGACCGAGCAGGAGATCCTCCCGATCTCCGCGGACATTCTCGAGACCGACGAGCAGGAGCGCGCCGACGACACGCTCCGCGGCGACTTCATCTTCGAGCCCGAGCCGGAGGAGATCCTGGAGCGGCTGCTGCCGGTCTACCTCGAGACGCAGATCTACCGCGCGCTGCTCGAGTCCGGGGCGTCCTTCCAGGGCGCGCAGATGACCGCCATGCGGAACGCCTCGAAGAACGCCGGCGAGCTGATCGACACCCTCACGCTGCAGATGAACCGCGCCCGCCAGGCCGAGATCACCCAGGAGATCCTCGAGGTCGTCGCCGGCGCCGATGCGTTGACGTAGCGTGTCTGCGAGCGTCCATTCCGCTTGCGCGGAACGGACGCCGCAAGATCCCTCCGCCCGGCTTCGCCGCCCGGAGGGCACACCCTGAAGCGGACTGCCGGCTTCGCCGGCGTCGCTTGTCTGCGAGCGTCCGTTCCGCTTGCGCGGAACGGACGCCGCAAGATCCCTCCGCTCGGCTTCGCCGCCCGGAGGGCACACCCTGAAGCGGACTGCCGGCTTCGCCGGCGTCCGGGCGGGCTTTCGGGCACATATGGCGCTAACAAGTTGCCTTCGCGCACGTAGTAAGGGGAGAGGTGGCGGATTTTCAACCAGACGGGCAGCCCGTCGATACCATCGTGACGGTGGAGCGGGCGCTCGCGGACGACGACCGGGGGATGGAGCCTTCGCGCGTCGAGCGTGCCGGTGAGATCTCGACGCGGTTCCTCGACAACATCGAGACCGTCGTCTACGGCAAGCGTGAGGAGATCAAGCTCGTCCTGACCGCGCTGATCTGCGACGGTCACGTGCTCCTCGAGGACGTCCCCGGCACCGCCAAGACGATGCTCGCGCGCGCGATCGCAGGCAGCATCGACGGCGCGACGACGTCGCGGATCCAGTGCACTCCCGATCTCCAGCCGACCGACGTGACGGGGTTGGCGATCTTCGATCAGCGAAGCCGCGACTTCGAGTTTCGACCCGGCCCGATCTTCACGAACGTCGTCCTCGTCGACGAGATCAACCGCGCCACCCCGAAGACGCAGTCGGCGCTGCTCGAGGCGATGGCGGAGCGCCAGGTCACGGTCGACGGGATCAGCCGCGAGGTGCCGTACCCGTTTCTTCTGCTCGCAACCGAGAACCCGATCGAGTACGAGGGCACGTTCCCGCTGCCGGAAGCGCAGCTCGACCGCTTCTTCCTGCGCACGGCGCTCGGCTATCCGGGAATGGAGGACGAGCTCCGGATCATCGAGGAGCAGCGCTTCAACCATCCGCTCGACGCGCTCGAGCCGGTGGTGGGGCTCGACGACATCCACGATCTCCGCGCCGCCGCGCAGGAGGTGTACGTCGACGACGTGCTCCACCGCTGGCTGGTGGAGCTCGTCCGGGCCACGCGCGAGCAGGAGTCGGTGGTGATCGGCAGCTCCGTGCGCGGCAGCCTGGCGCTCGAGCGCGCGGCCCGGGCGTGGGCGCTGCTCAACGGGCGCGGGTACGTGGTTCCCGAGGATGTCGAGCTGCTGTTCGCGCCCGTCCTCGCCCACCGGGTCGTCTTCACGCCGAGTTTCGTGGCGCGCGCCCGCGCGTCCGGGTGGGAAGCCGCGATCGAGGAGTTTCGGCGGGCATGCTTCGAGGCGGCGCCTCGCCCGGGGTCGGAAGCCGACCCGCTCTTCGAGCGACCCCGCTCCCTGTAGGGCGGTCACTCCCCGTGGCCAACGCCCGGCCCACCTTCACCTTCGTCCCGCGGCGACGCGTGATCGGGCTGTCGTTCGGGACGATGCGCAGCCTGCATCGTGGCGCGGGAACGGACATCGCGGGCTCGCGTCCGTACCGGCGCGGCGATGCGATGGACGTGATCGACTGGGCCGCGTCGGCGCGACTCTCGACGGCGCGGAACGCCGACGAGTTCCTCGTCCGCGAGCGCTTCGCCGAGGAGGCGCCGAAGATCATCCTCGTCTGTGACCGGCGTCCGAGCATGGCCCATTTCGCTCCGCCGCTGCCCTGGCTCGACAAGACCGCCGCAATGCGTCAGGTCGTCGAGCTCGTCCTGGCGAGCGCCGGGGCCTCCGGTGGCTACGTCGGGTACCTCGACTTCGCCGACGGCGAGGCGCACTGGCGGCAGCCGAAAGGCGAGCGCAAGCTGCTCGAGATCCGCGACCAGCGGCTGATGTCGTCCGAGTTCGGCAGCCCGTCGGACTGGCTCGACCGCTCGATCGCGTTCCTCTCCGAGCGACGGCGTGCGGCGAGTGCGGGCACGTTCGTCTTCGTCCTCTCGGACTTCATCCCGTCGCCCGACGAGGGTCTCTGGCTGACGGCGGCCGAGCATCGCTGGGACATCGTCCCGGTGGTCATCCAGGACCCGACCTGGGAGCAGAGCTTCCCGGACGTCAGCGGCCTCGTCGTGCCGCTGCGCGACGCCGAGACGGGTCGCGTCGCGTCGGTCAGGCTCCGGCGCGGCGAGGCGGAGGCGCGCCGGGAGGCGAACGAGCAGCGGACGAAAGAGCTCCTCGACACGTTCCGGGCGCTGGACGTCGACCCGGTGCTCGTGTCCTCGAGCGACCCGGCCACGATCCTCGCGGAGTTCCTCGTGTGGTCCGACATGCGCCGGACGCGCCGGGTGGTCGGAGCGTGAAGGACCGGAGTCGGGGAATCCTCGCCGGGCTCGGGCTCGCGGGCCTCGCGCTGGTCGGGGCGCTCGTCGTGATGGTCCTCTGGAACGGCGGCGGGAGCGACACGCCCGAGCCGACCGTCACGAGCCCGAGCGGGATCACGGCGTACGCCGATCTCGACCGCTACAAGGTGCACTTCGGCGACACCGTGACCGCGAAGGTCGAGGTGAGCGTCGACCGCGCCCGCGTCGACCCGGACTCGATCCGGATCAACACGGACTTCACGCCGTGGAAGGCGACCGGCCCGCCGACGGTCGTTCGTCGTAACGGCAGGTCGACGACGTACATCGAGACGAGGTACATCCTTCGCTGTCTCGAGAGCTTCTGCACGACGCCCGAGGAGCAGTCGGCGCAGGGCTTCCGGGCGGCGCGTGTCTCGTACACCGCCCTCGACGAGGCGGCGGGCGGGGCGGGTCCCCACACGGTGCGGGCCGCGTGGCCGCAGCTCCTCGTGACGGCCCGCTACGCGCCGCCGAGCGCGAGCCAGTCGACGCGGCAGCCCGAGACCCAGTGGCAGGCGAACCTCCTCGCCCTCCCCGCCGCGACGTACCGCATCGGCCCGTGGGCGCTCGTTGCGCTGCTGCTCGCAGGCGCGGCGATCCTCGCCACCGCCGCGGTACTGATCGTCCTCCGCACCCGCCCGCGGCCGACGCCAGCCGTCGTCGTCGCGCCGGTCGCCCCCGCAGGCCCGGGGATCACGCCGCTCGACTACGCGCTCGAGCTGCTCGAGGACCCGGGGAGGGTCAACGGCTCCGGCGACCAGCGACGGGCGCTCGAGCTCGTCGCCGACGGTCTCGTCGACCGGGGCGACGGCACGCTCGCCCGCATCGCCCGTGCGCTCGCCTGGTCACGGCCCGTACCGAAGATCGAGGAGACGAGCGGGATCGCGCGGAAGGCGCGGGCCGTGTTCGGGACGAGGGCGGAGGCCGATGCGACTGCTGTCTAGCGGCTCCGCGGTCGACAGTCACGACGTCGGCACGGTGCGCAGGGCGACCTTGCGCACGCGGCTCGTCCGGGTCGTCCTCGTCGTCGCGGCGCTCGCACTGCTGGCCGGTGCCGCGGCCTCGGCCAGAGGGCTCGATGCCGGTCGGACAAACGGACTCCCGACTGCATCCGGCGTCGCGGTCGTCGATCTCTCGCTCAGCATCGGCCCACGGGACTACGAGACGATCCGGGCGACTCTTCGACGCCTGATCGCTTCCAACGGCTCCCTCGGCGTCGTGATGTTCTCCGACGTGCCGTACGAGATGCTGCCGCCCGGCACGCCCGCGAGGGAGCTCGAGCCGGTGCTCCAGCTGCTCGCTCCGCGGAAGGTCGCCGGCCAGCGCCAACTCGAGCTTCCCGTGAACCCGTGGTCGACGAGCTTCTCGGCGGGCACGCGCATCTCCTCTGCGCTCGACCTGGCGCAGGAGATGCTCGAGCGCGACGGCATCTCGCACGGCAGCGTGCTCCTGCTCAGTGACCTCGTGACCGCGCCGGAGGACGTGCCGCGGCTCGCCCGGACGCTGCAGAACCTCCAGGACGCCGGGATCTCGGTGAAAGTCGTGCCGCTCTCACCGCTGCCCGACGGTCGGAAGATCTTCGAGGGGCTGCTCGGAAAGCAGGCGCTGATCCCGCCCTCGCGGATCGCGAGCTCGCAGCCGTTGCCGACGGGCTCCTCGTCCGGTTTGCCCCTCGCGCTGCTCGTCCTCGGCGCGCTGGTGCTCGTCGTGCTCGCGGCGCACGAGCGCTTCGCCGGGCGGCTCTGGCTACCCCGACCGGAAGGGGGGCCGGCGTGAAGGACCCGCGCGTCAGAAGAGGCGTGATCATCGGCTCCGTGGCGGGGTGCGCCCTGCTCTCGCTGTTCCTCGTGCTGCTCGCGATCGACGTCGTGCGCTCGCACGAGGCGCTCGCGTCGGGCGACGAGACGTACACCTCCTCGCCGAAGGACGGCGGGCTGTGGAAGCCCGGTGCGCTCGGCGCCTCCTCGCTCAGCCGCAAGGTGCTCGGCGTCGACGACGATCTCCGGTTCCGCGAGGCCGTGCGCGCGCTCAGGCTCTCCCAGCAGGACGAGCCGACCGACTCGAGCCCGGACGCGATCCTGCGCCGCGCGAAGGCGCAGAAGCTGTTGCAGCAGGTCTCGAACAGCGACCCCGATCCCCGTCGGCGGTCTCGGGCTCTCAGCCTCCTCAGCGTCCTGATGCTCTCGACACCGGCGGCGGATCGGGAAGAGCGCGCCACGACGCAGCGGATCGCTCTGGCGAACCTCCAGAAGGCGATCGAGACCGATCCGGCGAACGACGAGGCGAAGTACAACCTCGAGGTCGTCCTGCGTCGGCGCGCAGGCGTCCAGACCGTCCAGGGGGGTCCCACACCGAACCCGTCCAGCGGGCAGGGACAGTCGCGCGGCGCCGCGACCGGGCCGCCCGGGAAGGGCTATTAGTAGTGCCCCTTCCAGCAATGCCTTCCATGTCCCTGGCGTGCGAGGAGCGGCGCCATGCGTCGTCCTCGGTCGCCCCGATACCTGTTGGTATCGGGGCTCCCTGCGTCCTAGCCTGGCTTGCTCCTCGCACGCCAGGAACGTGGCCGCATCACTGGAAGGGGCACTAGCAGTCCGTGCTGCTGGTCTCGCTCCAGTTCCTGACGCCGAAGGGAGCCCTGCTCGCGCTCCTCGTCCTCGTCCCGCTCGGCGCGTTCCTCGCGGTCTCGAAGCGGGCGACCGGGGTCCGCGAAGCGCTGGGCGTGCCGGCCCTCCCGGAGAGCGCGCGCCTGGTCCCGCTCGTCGCCGTGGTCGCGGTCGGCGTCCTGCTCGGGCTCGCCGCCGCGCAGCCGCTCGTCGAGCGCACATCCGACCGAAAGGTTCGGTCGGATGCCGAGGCGTACGTCGTCCTCGACGTGACACGCTCGATGCTCGCCCGACAGGGGCTGCAGGGCCAGATGCGCATCGAGCGGGCGAAACGGGCTGCCCAGCAGCTGCGCGCGTCGCTTCCGGAGGTGAAGTTCGGCATCGCGTCGATCACGAACCGCGTGCTGCCGCATCTCTTCCCGAGCGCCGACCAGGATGTCTTTCGCGCGACGCTCCAGAAGTCCCTCGGCGTCGATCGCCCGGCGCCCGGAACGGGATTCATCGTCGCGCCGGGTCAGGTCGGGAGCCGCAACGCGACGACGTTCGCCGCGCTCACCGGCATGGGGACGCAGGGCTTCTTCTCACCCGAGGCGCGGAAGCGCGTCGTCGTGGTGCTGACGGACGGCGAGAGCCCCGACGTCGAGGCGGCTCGCGTGGGATCGAGCTTCCGGCGCGCGGGGATCCAGGCTGTCTTCCTCCGCTTCTGGGGAGCGGGGGAGCGAGTGTTCACGAACGGCGAGGCCGAGCCCCAGTACCGGCCGCAGCCCGAGTCGCGCGCGATCCTCGAGTCGCTCGCCGCCGCGACCGGCGGTCGTGCGTTCGACGAGGCCGACCTGACGGGCGCGGAGCGCCAGGTGCACACCGACCTCGGCAGCGGCAAGGCCGAGGCGGTCGCAAGCGAGCGCGGGCACCGCCTGCCGCTCGCGCCCTACCTGGCCGCCGTCGCGATCCTGCCGCTCGGCCTGCTCCTCTGGCGGCGGGACCGCTGACCTAGCGACTCAGACGGAGCGTCTCGACGGCCGGGCTGTCCTCGAGCTGCGGGACGATGCAGCCGCCGATCGCGTAGAGCCTGCCGCCGACCGCGTACAGCGCGAGAGCATGACGTGGCACCTTCAGGCTCGGGCCTCGCTGCCACTTTCGCGTCGCGCCGTCGTAGACGAAGTACTTCGACTCGAGCACGGCGTGGATCTTGTTGCCGACCGTCACGACGCCGAGGAGGTCCATCGGCTTCGGCATCGACGGTCCGGCGCGCCACTCGTTGCGAGCGGGGTTGTAGATCCAGACACGGCGGAGGATCTCCTGGCTCTTGAGCCGGCCGCCGAGGACCCAGATCTCGCCCTTGAAGACCGTCGCCGCCATGGCGTGGATCGCCTCCGGCAGCGGTGCGACCTCCGACCACGACTCCCGGGCGACGTCGTACGCGTACACGGTCTGCACGGGGTTGACGGGATCGAGCCCGCCGATGGCGTAGATCCTGCCGCCGAGGCCGACGGCGGCCAGGTTCGTCCGCGGCGCCGGAAGCGGCGTCAGCGTCCGCCACGACCCGCGGCGGGTGTCGTACGCGTACATCTGTCGCCCGTCGACCTCGGGAGAGTTCCCGCCGATCACGAAGAACGTCTGCCCGAGCCTGGCGCCGGCCGCGGCGCTGAACTCGTGGGGGAGCGGCGTCAGGGAGCTCCACCTGCCGGTCCTGGCGTCGAACCGCTCGAACAGGTCGAGCGGCTTCCCGCTGTTGCCGACCATGCCCGCGGCGACGTAGATCTTGCCGCCGATCTCGGTCGAGGCCGTGTAGCTGCGGCGGTGCGGCATCGGCGGCGACCACGTCCAGACGGGTCGTACCTTCGCGTCGGTGCCCCCCTTGCCGGTCCGCGCGAGCACGCCCGCGGCGGTCACGACGAGCAGGAGCGCGAGGAGCCCTGCGACGACGAAGGTGGCGCCGCGGAGGTGCTGCTCAGAGGGCTTCGGCGAGCGCATGCTTGTGCTTGCGACGCTCTTCCTTGCGCTCGCGCATGCGATGCGGGTCGGGCACGGGCACGGCCGCGAGCAGCGCCTTCGTGTAGTCGTCCTGCGGCTGCGTGTAGACGCGCTCGGCGGGGCCCGCCTCGACGATCTTGCCCTTGTTCATCACCGCGATGTCGTCGCTCATCGTGCGGACGACCGCGAGGTCGTGGGCGACGAAGAGGTAGGTGAGGCCGAATTCTCCCTGGAGATCCTTCAGCAGGTTGAGGATCTGCGCCTGGATGGACACGTCGAGCGCGGAGACAGGCTCGTCGCAGACGATCAGCCTTGGGTTGAGCGCGAGCGCGCGCGCGATCCCGATGCGCTGACGCTGACCGCCCGAGAACTCGTGCGGATACCGGTTGACGAAGTCGGGGTTGAAGCCGACGACCTCGAGAAGCTCCTCGACCGTCTTCCGCCGGCGCGCGCCGCTCCCGACCTTGTGCACGACCAGAGGCTCGGCGACGATGTTCCCGACGGTCATCCGCGGGTTGAGCGACGCGTAGGGATCCTGGAAGACGATCTGCATCTCACGGCGCATGCGCCGGAGCTCTTCCTTCTTCATCGTCGTCAGCTCCTCGCCGAGGAAGCGGACCGAGCCGGCAGTCGGCTTCAGCAGCTCGAGGACGCAGTAGCCGGTCGTCGACTTGCCGGAGCCGGACTCGCCGACGAGGCCGAGCGTCTTGCCGGGGTAGATCTCGAACGAGACGTCGTCGACCGCCTTGACGTAGTCGACGGTGCGGTCGAAGAGGATCCCCTTCTTGATCGGGAAGTACTTCTTGAGGTTCTTGACGACCAGGAGCGGCTCGCCCTTCTGCGAGCTCTCGCCCGCGGTCGTCTGCGGCTCGGTCGTGCTCATCGTGCTCCCACGGGCTCGGCGGACCGTTCGGAGGCGGGATGCTGCGAGCGGACCCAGTGCCCCGTGCGGATCTCGCGCAGCTGGGGCGGCTCGGCGGCACAGCTGTCCATGCCGGCGTACTTGCAGCGCGCCGCGAAGCGGCAGCCGTCGGGCGGTGTCAGCAGGTCGGGAGGCCGGCCCGGGATCGTCGCCAGGCGGTCGTTCCGCGGATCATGGTCGTCGATTTTCGGGAGAGAGCCAAGGAGCGCCTCGGTGTAGGGATGCTCTGGCCGGTCGAAGAGGTCGGTCACCGAGGCCTGCTCGACGATCTGGCCGGCGTACATCACGAGCACCTGTTCGGCCGTCTCGGCGATCACGCCCATGTTGTGCGAGATGATGATCATCGTCATCCCGTGGTCTCTACGGAGCTCGTCGAGGGTCTCGAGCACGCCCGCCTGGACGGTGACGTCGAGCGCGGTGGTCGGCTCGTCGGCGATCAGCAGCTTCGGGCTGCACGAGAGCGCCATCGCGATCATCACGCGTTGGCGCATCCCTCCGGAGAACCGATGCGGGTAGTCGCGGAGGCGCCGCTTGGCGTCCGGGATGTGGACCTCCTCCAGCAGGCTCACGGCGCGCTTCTCGGCGTCCGCCTTGGAGAGCCCCAGGTGGCGGCGGATCGTCTCGGTGATCTGCGTGCCGATGGTCAGCGTCGGGTTGAGCGACGTCATCGGGTCCTGGAAGATCATCGCAATCTGCTTGCCGCGGACGTCCTCGAGGTCCTTGTCG
>Ga0207661_10000300_pt1 | contig 31413 bp, 32 predicted proteins | sample KBSC713LmetaG_FD_184337 | JGI IMG/M metagenome (GOLD analysis project Ga0207661, IMG submission 184337) | Corn rhizosphere microbial communities from Kellogg Biological Station, Michigan, USA - KBS C7.1-3L metaG (SPAdes) (version 2) | ecosystem: Host-associated > Plants > Roots > Rhizosphere ...
CGTCGAACTCGTCAGCCGGGCGATGTTCGGGACGACGAACGTAGACCTCGTGCCGCTGGCTCGCGCGGGCGAGTTTGCCCAGGTCGTCGACCCCACCGCGTTCGCCCCCGACGCGGAGGTGTTCTTCGCCACTCCGTCCGGTCCGCTGACGGGGTATCGCGGCATCGAGGGGCTGGTCGCCGGCTGGCGCGATTGGCTCATCCCGTGGGCGAGCTTCATCGTGGACACCGACGAGGTCCGGGACGCCGGCGATCGCGTGGTGGCGCTGGGCAAGTTGCGCGGGCGGACCCAGCATGACGGCGTGGAGATCCAGCAGCCTGGTGCTGCGGTGGTGACGATCGCCGACGGCAAGATCGTGCGCGTGGAGTTCCACCTGGACCAGGCCGAGGCACTCGGCGCCGCGGGACTGTCCGCCTGAAACCCACATAGCTCAAGCGCGCCAGGTTTGGAGCCGATACCCCGTTTGAGCGATCTGGCCCATTCTTGTCTCGCGTTCTGCTCGAAACAACCCAACCCGCGTTCTGGGAGAACGACGCCGCTGGCCGGCGCGCGATCGGACGCATCGCCGGAATCCTGTTTTCGGCCGGCGGACTGGCCACCGTGCCGGCCTACCGGCTGATGGAGAACCCCACTCCGCCGGCGGCCGTCAACCTGCTGCCGCTGCTCGCGTTCCTCTCCGGGATTCTCTGCTTCGCGGTGCCGTGGGACCGGCTGCGCCCCGCCTGGTTTCACCTCGTTCCCGCGGCCGGCACGGCGGAGGTCGCGTTCTCCGTGTGGGCGCTGGGCGTGCACGGCGACGTCGTGTCGTTCTTCTATGTGTTCGTCGTGGTCTTCGCGGCGCTGGCATTCCGAGATCGGCTGTCGGTCGCCGGGCACGTGGTGCTGGCGTCGGTCGCGCTCGCCGCGCCCATGCTCTACATGCCGGAGTCCGCGCGCGACAACCTGGTGCGCACCATGGTCGCGCTGCCGACGCTCGTGGTGGCCGCCGCCGTCGTGGTCTTCCTGCGCGAGCGGCTCGAGCACGGCAACGAGACGATGCGCCTGGTCGCAGCGCGCGACCCGCTCACGGGCGTGGGCAACTACCGGACTCTGTACGAGCGGCTCGACTACGAGATCGCCCGGCACGCGCGGACCGGCCGGCACTTCGCGCTGGCGCTGCTCGACCTGAACGACTTCAAGCAGGTGAACGAGGCGCACGGACACCTGGAGGGCGACCGCCTTCTCCGAGACGTCGGTCGGGCGCTTGTCGAGACCGTCCGCGGGCAGGACACCGTGGCCCGCCAGGGCGGCGACGAGTTCGCGGTGCTGGCTCCCGAGTCCGGCCCGGTGGACGCGCTCGCCCTCGCCCGTCGCCTCCAGCGTGCCCTGCGAAAGGTCCGCGTAGGCGACCTCCCGCTCACCACCTCGATCGGCTACGCCGTGTTCCCCGACCACGGCTCCACCTCCGACGCCCTCCTCGCGCATGCAGACTCGGCGCTCTGGCGCAGTAAGCATGAGAGTCGCGCGGCTGCGGTGTCGTAGTGCAGACGCAGCTCCGCGAGCCACTACGCCAACTCCCGGGACTGCCCTTGCGGGCGGTGTGGGTGTCGTTTGCGGACGAGCTGGTCCTCGAGCTCGGCCAGCTCGTCGGGCGCGTGGGCCAGTGGCGCCTGCGCGCGCTGCATACCGGCTGGGGGCTCACCTCACCAGGCGGCGCGACGCTGTTCCCGCGCCCGCTTGCCGACCGCGAGGCGTGGGGCTCGGCGGCAACACGCGCCTTCGATCCCGTGCTGCGCTGCCGGATCGACAGCCTCACCCACGGCGAGGACTGGCACCTGCGAGTGCGCTTCGAGGATGGCCATGTGTTCGTGGTCGAGCCGGGGGGAGGCCGCGTGCCCGACTGGCAGCTGTCGCCCGCCGCCGATGGACCATGGGTCGAGGGCGGGCCGGGCCACCGGGTGGCGTTGATGGAGCGGGTGGGGGAGCCGCCCCTGGAGGAGACGGGGTCCCCGCTCGGGCTGATCGCCTGAAGCGGTCGCGGCAGCGACAAAAGCGGGCCGGAGGCGGGGAAATTGCTCCACGTTTACGGATATGGGTTGCATAACACCCAAAAGTCGGAAAGGTGGACCGCTTTGCGCGGCATGGCCCGCTTCTTCCTGGCCGCCCAGCCAATACGATCCGCCCGATGGAGATCGGAGGGCGGCGGGCACTCCTCACGGGGGCGACCGGAGGCATTGGCAACGCGATCGCGCGAGCACTTCACGCGCGCGGCGCGACGGTGATCGCCAGCGGCCGCCGCACTGACGTCCTCGACGACTTGGCCAGCGATCTGAAGGACCGGATCGAGCTCGTCGCCGTCGACCTCTCCACCCCGGACTGCGCGGACAAGCTAGCCGCGACGAACCCGGACATCCTCGTCGCCAACGCGGCGCTCCCCGGCAGTGGCCGCTTGGACGACTTCAGCCCCGAGGAGATCGACCGCACCATCGACGTGAACCTGCGCGCCCCCATGCAGCTCGCGCGCAGGCTCGCCCCGCGAATGGTGCAGAACGGCAGCGGCCACCTCGTCTTCGTCTCCTCGATGTCCGGCAAGATCGCGGCGGGCGGCGGCTCGATCTACTCGGCGACGAAGTTCGGCCTGAGAGGCTTCGCCGCGTCGATCCGCGACGAGCTGCACGGCACCGGCGTGGGGGTGAGCCTCGTCTCCCCGGGCTTCGTGAGCGACGCCGGCATGTTCGCCGACACCGACATCAAGCTCCCGCCATACGTGCGAACCGTCTCGCCGAAGCAGGTGGCAGAGGCGGTGGTCCGAGGCATCGAACGCGACAGGGGCGACATAGACGTGGCTCCTTTACCGCTGAGAGCCAGCGCCTGGCTTGCGGCCATCGCTCCAGAGCTGGTGGCGCGCACCGGCCGCCGCCTCGGCTCGACCGAGATGGCCGACGAACTCGCGGACCGCCAGCGCCACAAGCGCTAGCCGCCGCTCCACAGTCCGCGGAGCTGTCCCTGTGGACGGTGGACTGTGGACCAGCGGGCTTGACACCGTCCAGGCCGCGTGGTTTACTGCGCGCCGCGAGTTTCCGTAAACGTTTTCGGAACTGATGAAGAACTCAATCACCATTCGCGAGCTGGCCCGTTTGAGTGGAGTTTCGGTGGGGACCGTGTCCCGCGCTCTCAACGGCTATCCCGACGTCCGCCAGGACACTCGCGATCGCATCGTGCGCCTCGCCGAGGAGCTCGACTACACGCCCCAGGCCGCAGCGCGCACCCTCGTCACGCGCCGCTCGCACGTGGTCGGCATCTTCCTCGAGACCGGCAAGAACCACCCCGATATCCAGCACCCGTTCTTCCACGAGGTGCTCGTGGGAATCAAGACCCGCCTCGGCGCCGCCGGCTACGACCTGCTGCTCTTCGCCAGCGAGGAGCCGGGCAACGGCTACGGCACCCACAGCTACCTCAAGCGCTGCAACCACCACCACGTGGACGGTGCGGTGCTGATGGGTCTGAGCGCCGACGATCCCGAGGTTGAGCGCCTCGGCCGCTCGTCGCTGCCGTGCGTCTCGGTCGACGTCGAATTCGAGGGATTGCACAGCACCTGGGTCTCGAGCGACAACTTCCAGGGCGCCGATCTGGCCGTGAAACACCTTATGGAATGCGGGCATACGCGCATCGCGCACATCGCCGGCCCGCTGGAGACGACCCCTGGCCGCGAGCGCCTGGCGGGCTTCCGCCGCGCGATGCAGGCCAGCGGGCTCGACTACGACGAGAACCTCGTCGTGTACGGCGACTTCTACTTCGAGAGCGGCGTCAGCGGGATGGAGAAGCTGCTCGCACTCGACGCGCCGCCCACCGCGGTGTTCGTCGCATCGGACATGATGGCCATGGGGGCAATGCGGGCCATCCAGGCCAACGGCCTGTCGATTCCGGGCGACGTCGCGGTGATCGGCTTCGACGACATCGCCATCGCAGGCATGGCGCACCCCTCACTCTCAACGATCCGCCAGGAGAAGGCGCAGCTCGGCGAACTCGCCGCGGAGGCCCTCCTCAGGCAGATGGACGCGAACGGCGACGAGGACGGAGACGACCCCGCCGCGAACCAGCTACTTCCGGTCACTCTCGTCGTGCGCGAGTCGACGTGCGGCGACCGTACTGAAGCCGTCACATAGGAGGTGCTGCGATCGGTCATCTCACAGCGCTTCGTATCCCAGCTGCGTAAACGTTTTTGTAAGGAGGGAAATAGGAGAAATGTTCTCGAGGCTCACAAAGGGCCGCCTGGCGATCTTGAGCGTGCTGTGTATTGGGCTCGCGCTCGTGGTTGCGGCGTGCGGCAGCAGCAGCAAGTCCAGTAGCAGCACACCGTCCACTCAGGCCAAGGCCGCAAACATCCGCGGCGCCACGGTCACGATGTGGGTGATGAACAACGGCCCCGACCCGGTGGCCGATACCAACAAGATCCTCAAGCCGTTCGAGCAGCAGACCGGCGTGAACGTCAAGGTCAAGCTCGTCGGCTGGGACGTGCAGTTCGACCGGATCCGCAACGCGGCGATCTCGGGCACCGGCCCCGACATCACGCAGGCGGGCACCACTCAGGTTCCCTTCTTCGCCGCCCTCGGCGGGTTCGAGGACCTGAGCAAGTACACCAACCAGATCGGCGGCCAGGGCGCCTACGCCCCGGGCATCTGGAAGACCACGCAGGTCGAGGGCCAGAACGGCACCTGGGCCGTCCCGTGGTTCACGGAGGCACGCGCGATCTACTACCGCAAGGACGCGCTGAAGAAGGCCGGCGTCGATCCCGCGACCGCGTTCACCGATTGGAACGCGTTCAAGAACACGCTCGAGAAGCTGAAGAGCGTGAAGGAGATCGACGGCAAGAAGATTCAGCCGTTCGGCGGACCCGGCAAGAAGGCATTCGACCTCGTTCACAGCATCGCTCCCTTCGTCTGGGGCGCGGGCGGCAACGAGCTGACGCCTGACAACAAGAAGTCCGCCATCGACAGTCCGCAGGCACAGCAGGGCGTGGAGTTCTACGCCAACCTGATCCCGGCGGGCGTGTTCGACACCGCTGCCCTCGAGAAAGATGGGCAGGGCGTGGAGAACATGTTCAAGGGCGGCCAGCTGGCCACCTGGATCGGTGGCCCGTGGGTCCTCCAGGCCGCGCAGCGAGCCGACGACAAGACGTGGGACCCGGTCGCGCGCAAGAACGTCGGTGTCTCACCGCTGCCGAAGGGGCCGAGCGGCAAGGCGTACGCCTTCGTCGGCGGCTCGAACCTGATGATGTACAAGACCGCGAAGAACAAGGACGCGGCTTGGGCCGTCATCAAGTACCTGTCTCAGGACGCAACGCAGAAGTCGTACGCCGACCTGATGGGGATGTTCCCCGCGCGGCTCGCGCCGCAGAAGCAGGTCGGCGAGTCTGACCCGAACCATGAGGAGTTCTTCAAGGCGATCGAAGAGGGTCGCTCCTACGCCCCGATCCCGCAGTGGGCGCAGGTGGAGAACACCTACAAGAACTCGTTCGGGGACATCCTCGACATCGCGGCGGGCGACGGCGGCAAGCCGTACAACCCGCAGACCGTCGAGCAGCAGCTCCAGTCGGCCGCGAAGGAAGCCAACGGCCTACTGGCGCAGGGGACCGGCTAGGACCCCGACCCGGACCCTGGGGGCGCGAGTGATCACCTCCTCCACTCGCGCCCCCCTTCCGTCACCGATTCTCTGATCATGCAACTGCCGCATACAGAGGCTGCGCCCGCGTCCGAGCCGCCGCGCGTATCCGTGCCTTCACCGGGGAAGCGCACCGAGCGTGGCGACTCGGGTGGGCGCCGGCTGCAGCGCAAGCGCAACCGCCTCGCCTGGTACCTCATCGCGCCGGCGCTGACCTTCATGCTCCTGGTGCACGTGCTGCCCACGCTGGCGGGCGTGTACGTGTCGTTCCTGCGGCTGAACACGTTCACCCTGCCGCAGCTGTTCGGGGCACCGTGGTACGGGCTCCAGAACTACAAGGACCTGTTCGACTCGGCAAGCCCGATCAACGCCGGCTTCTACCAGGCGGCGAAGAACACGGCCTTCTACACCTCGCTCGTGGTGGTGGGCACGGTGGCGGGCGGGCTGGGCATCGCCCTGCTTCTCAACCGCACCTTCCCCGGCCGGCGGCTCGTGCGGACGCTGATGCTGCTGCCGTGGGTGGTGCCGAGCTTCGTGGTCGCCACGCTGTTCCAGTTCATGCTCCAGCGCGACGCCGGGATCGTGAACAAGATCCTCGTCGACTACACGCACCTGGTGCACCACCGGCCCACATGGCTGCTCGGGAGCAACACGATGTGGGCGATGGTGATCCCCAGCATCTGGCGCGGGCTGCCGCTGCCGATGCTCTTCTTCATCGCCGGGCTGCAAACGATCCCGGACGATCTTCACGAGGCGGCGAAGATGGACGGCGCCGGGGCGTTCCGGCGCTTCCGGTACATCACGCTGCCGCTGCTGCGGCCGCTGATCGGCATCCAGATCCTGATCGGCGTGATCTACGCCGCGTACCAGTTCGTGATCCCGTACATCATGTTCGGGAGCGACCCTGGCCCGCGCGCCGACGTGCTGATGACGCTGATCGTGCGGCAGTCGTTCGACAACAACCTGTTCGGCGCGGGCGCGGCGATCTCCATGCTGCTCACGCTCGCCATGGCCGCGATCGTGCTGCTCTGGTACCGCGCCTTCCGCCGTGACTTCGAGGTGGCCACGTCATGAGTGCGTTCGCGATCACCCCGCGCCGCAAGCGCAAGCTCACGAGCGTCTTCCTCACCACGCTCACCTACCTGATCCTCGTGATCATGCTCGCGCCGATCTTCTGGCTGCTCGTCGGCGCGACGCAGAACTCCACGGACATCTCGAACGGCACCTACCGGCTGCTGCACCCCACGCTCCACGCGTTCAGCGCGATGTGGAAGTCGGTCGACTTCGGCCACTACTTCGCCAACAGCCTGATCATCTGCTCGGCTGCCGCGCTGCTCGCGACCGCGTTCGCGAGCTGCGCCGGCTACGCGCTCGCGCGGCACACGTCGAAGCCGCTCAAGGTCTACGGCGTCTCGGTGCTGGCCACCCAGGTCGTGCCCGGCGTGATGTTCCTGCTTCCGGTCTACCTCGGCTTCGTCTGGCTGAAGAAGAACACGCCGATCCAGCTCTTCGACACCCGGCTCGGCATCGTGCTCGTGTACACGGCGTTCTTCACGCCGGTGTCGATCTACTTCATGCGCTCGTTCTTCCTCGCGCTCCCGCGCGACCTCGAGGAGGCGGCGATGGTGGACGGCTGCACGCCGTTCCAGGCGTTCGTGCGGATCGTGATCCCCAACGCGGTGCCGGGCCTCGTGGCCACCTTCGTCTACGCGTTCCTGTTCGCGTGGGACGAGCTGCTGTTCGTCTCGGCCCTCACGCAGACCAAGGCCGAGACGATCCCGATCGGCATCCGCAACTTCATCGGCAACTACAACTCCAACTACGACCAGCTGATGGCCGCGAGCGTGGTGGCGACGATCCCTGTGGTGATCGCGTTCTACGCCGTGCAGCGCTGGCTCGTGCGCGGCATCACCGCGGGGGCGGTCAAGGGATGAGCATGAACGGCAATGGCTTCCCGGACGGCTTCCGCTTCGGCGTCGCCACGGCGGCGTACCAGATCGAGGGCGCCGTGCGCGAGGACGGCCGTGGCGAGTCGATCTGGGACCGCTTCTCGCACATCCCCGGGACGATCGACGGTGGCGACAACGGCGACGTGGCGTGCGACCACTACCACCGCTGGCGCGGCGATCTCGACCTGATGAAGGCGCTCGGGGTCGAGTCCTACCGCTTCTCGATCTCCTGGCCACGTGTGCTGCCGTTCGGCAACGGCCAGGTGAACCGGCGCGGCGTCGACTTCTACCGGCGGCTCGTGGACGGCATGCGGGAGCGCGGCATCGAGCCAATCGCCACGCTCTACCACTGGGACCTGCCGCAGGCGCTCCAGGACCTGGGCGGCTGGGACTCGCGCGAGACCACGCAACGCTTCGCCGATTACGCCACGCTGATGGCGGAGGAGCTCGGCGACGTGTCTCAGTGGATCACGCACAACGAGCCGTGGGTGGTTGCCTTCCTCGGGCACGCTCACGGAGTCAAGGCGCCCGGCATGCGCGACTGGCCCACAGCCCTGCGCGTGTCGCATCATCTCCTCCTCTCGCATGGACTCGCGCGACGCGCCATCCACGCGGCGCTGCCGGACGCGCGCGTGGGCGCGTCGCTCAACTTGACGCCGATCCGCCCGGGCAGCGAGTCGGACGAGGACGTGGCCGCCGCCCGCCGGCAGGACGGCTACATGAACCGCTGGTTCCTCGACCCGCTGCTGCGCGGCGGCTATCCCACCGACATGGTCGAGCTGTACGAGAGCCGGTTCGGCCACATGGACGCCATCCGCGACGGCGACCTCGAGCTGATCGCGGACTCGCTCGACTTCCTCGGCGTGAACTACTACTTCCCGCAGCGAGTGCGGCACGCGGAGGCGGGCGGCCCGCTCCAGGTCGAGCCGGTGCCGGGCCCACCGCCGCTCACCGCGATGGGCTGGGAGATCGATCCGCAGGGCCTGCACGACCTGCTCATCCGGCTGCGCGACGAGTACTCGCCGCCGCCGATCTACATCACCGAGAACGGCGCCGCGTTCGATGACCCGCCCATCAATGGCAAGGGCTACGTGGACGACGAGGGCCGCACCGAGTACCTGCGCGGCCACCTCGACGCGCTGCGCGCGGCGATCGCCGAGGGCGTGGACGTGCGCCGCTACTGCCTCTGGTCGCTGCTCGACAACTTCGAGTGGGAGCACGGCTACGCGATGCGCTTCGGGATCGTCCACGTTGACTACGACTCGCAGCGGCGCGTGCCCAAGCGCAGCGGGCTCTGGTACCGCGATTACATCCACGGCGTCCGCAACGGCGGAGGGAGCTGACATGGCGAGCATCACGCTGGAGAAGATCTCCAAGGTCTTCGGCGACGGCACCGAGGCCGTCTCGAACCTCGACCTGCACGTGGCGGACGGCGAGTTCATGATCCTCGTCGGGCCCTCCGGCTCCGGCAAGTCCACCGCGCTGCGCATGGTCGCCGGGCTCGAGGAGACCACCGAGGGCTGGATCCTGATCGGCGACCGGCTGGTCAACGACATCGAGCCGAAGGACCGCGACCTCGCGATGGTGTTCCAGTCGTACGCGCTCTACCCGCACATGACCGTGGAGGCCAACATGGGCTTCGCGCTCAAGATGCAGGGCGAGCCGAAGGACCAGATCGCCCGCCGCGTGCGCGAGGTGGCCGAGATGCTCGGCGTGAGCGACCTGCTGCACAAGCGGCCGCGCCAGCTGTCCGGCGGCCAGCGCCAGCGCGTGGCGCTCGGGCGCGCGATCGTGCGCGAGCCCGCCGCGTTCTTGATGGACGAGCCTTTGTCCAACCTCGACGCGAAGCTGCGCGTCGAGATGCGCGCCTACATCGCGCGCCTGCACCAGGAGCTCGGCACCACCACTGTGTACGTCACCCACGACCAGGTGGAGGCGATGACGATGGGCGACCGCGTGGCTGTGATGCGCGACGGTCGGATCGAGCAGGTCGCCGAGCCGAGCGTGCTCTATGAGCGGCCGGCCAACATGTTCGTGGCCGGCTTCATCGGATCCCCTGCGATGAACCTGGTGCAGGCGCGGCTCGACGGCCACGAGCTCGCGTTCGGCGAGCAGCGGATCACGCTGCCGGACAGCGTGTTCGATGCCCGGCGTTCGCTCCTGTCCTACGAGGGCCGCGAGGTCGTCGTGGGAATGCGTCCCGAGGTGTTCCACGTCTCCTACAACGGCGGCGGCGCGGGCCGCGAGCTCACGTTCGACGTGCTGCTCACCGAGGTGCTCGGCTCCGACATGCTGGCCCACCTCTCGATCTGCGGCACGGACGCGACCGCGCGCCTACCGGGCGACACCATCATCCGCGGCGGCGACCACGTGCGCCTGCTGGTGGATCCCACGCGCCTCTACTTCTTCGACCCGCAGACAGAGCTGGCGATCGGCTAGCTCGGCCCGGCGTCGCTTCACGACGCTCTTCACCTTGTTCACGCATAGCGTGAATAACGTGAAGAGCGTGGCCGCGGACTCGCCTTGTGCGGTGCGGGCTTCGGACTAGTTGCCGATGCCGAGCGCCGCGCGCACGATGCGCATCTGCTCGGCGCGGTGCGCCGCCGGGTAGCCCTCGCCGGGCGAGGCGCGGAACTCGCGGCCCACGTAGCCATAGCGGAGCTTCTCGCCGAGCAGCTCGTCGAGCATCCGCAGCTTCATGAACGCGCGGGCGCCCATGTTCTTCGGCTCCTCCTGCACCCACACGACCTCTTCGAGCGACGGGTAGCTGTCCATCAGCTCGCGCAGCTCGCTCGACGCGAACGGGTAGAGCAGCTCCACTCGGCCGACCGCGACGTTGTCCGCGCCGGGGCGCTCCTCGGAGCCGACGATGTCGTAGTAGATCTTGCCGGTGCAGAGCACGAGCCGCGTGACCTTCTCGCGCGGGCCGGGCAGTGTCGGATCGTCGAGCACGGCGTGGAACTGGCTGCCCTCGGCGAGGTCCTCGAGCTTGGAGGCCGCGGCCGGCAGGCGCAGCAGGCTCTTCGGCGTCATCACCACGAGCGGGCGCTGCTTCTGCACCAGCGCCTGGCGCCGCAGCAGGTGGAAGTACTGCGCGGGAGTCGTGCAGTTGGCCACGCGGATGTTGCCCTCGGCGGCGAGCTGGAAGAAGCGCTCGATGCGACCGCTCGAATGCTCGGGCCCCGAGCCCTCGTAGCCGTGGGGGAGAAGCAGGGTCAAACGCGTGGTCTGCCCCCACTTGGCCAGACCGGACACGAGGAACTGGTCGATCACCACCTGGGCGCCGTTCACGAAGTCGCCGAACTGCGCCTCCCAGAGCACCAGGGCCTCGGGCGCCTGCACCGAGTAGCCGTACTCGAAGCCCAGGCACGCGGCCTCTGACAGCGGCGAGTTGTGCAGCTCGAACGGCGCGGTGGCGTTGGTCAGCTTCTGGATCGGCGTGTAGCGCTCGCCGGTCTTCGAGTCGTGGAACACCAGGTGGCGCTGGCTGAAGGTGCCGCGCTCCGAGTCCTGGCCCGTGAGCCGGATCGGCACGTTCTGGAGCAGCAGCGACCCGAGCGCGAGCTCCTCGGCCTGCGCCCACTCGATCGCGCCCTCGTCGAGGGCGGCGCGCCGCTTCTTCATCTGCGGCCCCAGCTTGCGGTGCAGGTTGAAGCCCTCGGGAACCTTGAGCAGCTGCTCGTTCAGCGAGCGCAGCGTGTCGGCGGGCACCGCGGTGACCGGCTCGGCGCTGGGCGAGCGGTCGAGCTGGTGCTCGCCGGTGTCGTGGCCCGGGCTCGCGAGCGACGCCTTCAGATCCGCGTGCGCGTCGCTGAGCGCCTTGTAGGCCGTCTCCGCCATCGCATCGGCGTCGGCCTGCGAGATCACGCCCTCGGCGACCAGCCTGTCCGCGTACAGCTTGCGCACCGGCGGGTGCTTCTTGATCTTCTCGTACATCACCGGCTGCGTGTAAGCGGGCTCGTCCGTCTCGTTGTGGCCGAAGCGCCGGTAGCCGATCAGGTCGATCAGCGCGTCGCGGCCGAAGCGCTCGCGGTACGCGGTCGCCAGCCTCACGGCCGCGATGCAGGCCTCGACGTCGTCGGCGTTCACGTGGATGATCGGAACGTCGAAGCCCTTGGCCGGGTCCGACGCGTAACGGGTCGAGCGGCTGTCCTCGGGATCGGTCGTGAATCCGAGCTGGTTGTCGGTGATCACGTGCAGCGTGCCGCCGGTGGAGTAGCCGGGCAGCGCCTGCAGGTTCAGCGTCTCGGACACCACGCCCTGGCCGGGGAAGGCGGCGTCGCCGTGGATCAGCACGGGCATCACCACGGTGGGGTCGTGGATCGGCTCGGGCCCCTTGCGGCTCGTCTGGTCGGCGCGCGTGCGCCCCTCGATCACTGGATCCACGATCTCCAGGTGGCTCGGGTTGGGCGAGAGCGTGACCGTCACGCCCTTGCCGTCGGGCAGCCGGTAGGTGCCGGAGGCGCCGTGGTGGTACTTCACGTCGCCGGTGCCGCCCTCGGGCATCGCGGTGTCCGCCTGCAGGTTCTGCTCGCCCTCGAACTCCACGAGGATCGTCTGGTACGGGCGCCCGACCGTGTGCGCGAGCACGTTCAGCCGGCCGCGGTGCGCCATCCCCAGCACCACCTCGCGCGCCCCCGCGCCGCCGGCGCGCGTCAGCGTCTCGTCGAGCATCGGCACCAGCGCGTCCACGCCCTCGATCGAGAACTGCTTCTTGCCGAGGAAGGCCTTGTGCAGGTAGTTCTCGAGAGCCTCCACCTCCGACAGCCGCTCGAGCAGACGCCGCTTCTCGTCGGGCGTGAGCGGCTCGCGGTGCGCGCCGGACTCGATCGCCTGCCGCAGCCACACGCGCTGGCGATGGTCGGCGATGTGCTCGATCTCGTAGGCGATCGTGCCGCAGTAGGTCTCCTGAAGGTGGGGGAGAGCGTCGGCGAACGTGTCGCCCGGCACGGCCACTCGCAGCACCGACGCCGGGATCGCGCGCATCAGCTCCGGCGTGAGGTTGACCGTGGCGGGATCGAGCGCCGGGTCGCCCACCGGCTCGGACCCCAAGGGGTCCAGCCGCGCGGCCAGGTGGCCGTGCATGCGGTGCGCCTTCACGAGCGACGTGGCTGCCTGCACCGCTTGGAGCAGAGCCTCGTCGGGCGCGCCGGTCAGCGCCGGGGTGACCGCCGACGGCGCGGGTTCCGCGGCCGTGACCGGCCCGGCGCCGTCGCCGCTCGGCGCCTCTAGCGACACGCCGAGCGCGCCGAACACCGTCTCGTAGAAGCCGTTCTCGCCCTGCAGCAGCTGGTCGATCGTGCGCAGGAACTGGCCCGACTCCGCACCCTGGATCACGCGGTGGTCGTAGGTGGACGTCATCGTCATCACCTTCTGCACCCCGAGCTCCTTGAGCTTGTCGGGCGCCACCGCAGCGAAGCCGGGCGGGTAGCCGATCGCGCCGGTGGCGATGATCGTGCCCTGGCCCGGCATCAGGCGTGGCACCGAGGCCACGGTGCCGATGCCGCCCGGGTTGGTGAGCGTGATGTTGGCGCCCTGGTAGGCCTCGGGCGGCAGCGTGTTGTCGCGCGCGCCCGCGACCAGCTCGTCGTAGCGGGCCACGAAGGAGCTGAAGCCGAGCGAGTCGGCGCGCTGGATCACCGGCACCACGAGGGAGCGGGTGCCGTCCTTGCGCTCCACGTCCACCGCTAGGCCCAGGCTCACGCCGCCCGGCACCACGCGCTGCGGCTTGCCGTCGATCTCCGCGTACGAGTGCGCCATCACCGGCATCTCGCGCGCGGCCTCGACGATCGCCCAGGCGATCAGGTGGGTGAAGGAGAGTTTCTTGCCCGCGCCCTTCAGCGCCTTGCGCCGCGTGTCCAGCTCGTCGACGGTCAGCGTGCGGAAGCTCGTGGCCGTGGGGATCGAGCGGCTCTCGTTCATGAAGCGCGCCAGGGTGGCGGCGGGGCCACGCATGGGTCGGGTGTCGGGTGTCGGGTGTCCGGTGTCGGGTGGTGGGGCTGCAGCGCCGTTGCCGCTGATGGCCGCCTCCACGTCGTCCTTGGTCACGCGGCCGCGCGGCCCGCTGCCCTGGATGGAGCCCACGTCGAGCCCATGGGCGCTCGCCATCCGCGCCGCCACGGGGGTTGCGTTCTGGGCGCCGTTTGTGGGTGTCGGGCGCGGGGTGTCGGGTGCCGGGGCGGCGGCCGGAGGGCTGGCCTGTGGACGGTCGACGGTGGACGGTGGACCAGCCGCTATCCGGCACAGCACCGTGCCGGTCGGGACGGTCTCGTCGGCCTGGACCAGGATCTCGGCGAGCGTGCCGGCCGCCGGAGAGGGCACGGCAGCGTCGACCTTGTCGGTGGAGATCTCGACCAGCTCGTCCTCCACAGCCACCGGATCTCCGACCTGCTTGAGCCACTCCAGCACCGTCCCCTCGGCGACGGAATCCCCCATCTGCGGAAACTCGACGTCCACGATCGTGCCCTCGCCCTGTGGACTGTCGACGGTGGACGGTGGACTGGGGGCGGCGGAGCCGTCCCCATTGACCTCGATTTCGGCCAGCACAGTTCCAACCGGAACTGTCTCGTCCGGCTGGACAAGGATTTTCGACAGGGTTCCGGCGACCGGTGCTGGCACTTCTGTGTCGACCTTGTCGGTCGAGACGTCAACTAACGCCTCGTCCTGGTCGACTGGATCCCCTACCTGCTTGCGCCACTCGAGGATCGTGCCCTCGGTCACCGACTCGCCCATCTGGGGCATGGTGATCTCGACGGTTGTTCGTGTGGCCATCTGGCTCGGCGCCTAACTCTAGAGAACGGGACGAGAGTCCTCGTCGCATCTAGACTGCGACCTGGACCCGCGGAGACTTCCACGAGACCTGGCCATCATCCTCTTCGGCCCGCGGCGGCCGTCCTCGCCGTGCTTACGGTCGCTGCCGCCTGCGCGCCCGCGATGGCGGCATCCGCCGCCGCGCCGCGCATAACCGACGCCAGCATGAGCCCGGTGCGCTTCGCGGTCAACCGGTCGCGTGCGCCCGAGGTCCAGGAGGGCGTGGCCCGCGGCACCACCTTCCGATACGACCTGTCGAAGAAGGCCGAGGTGTTCTTCTTCTTCGATCGTGGCGTGAAGGGACGGGTGGTCGGCGGCCACTGCCGCCGCCAGACCCGGACCAACCGCCACCACAAGCCCTGCCCGTTCTACGTCCACTCCGGCAGCTTCAAGCAGGCCGGCGCGGATGGCGCGAACGTGAAGCGCTTCTCGGGGCGCATCGGCAGCCTCACCTTCAAGCCCGGCCATTACAAGGTCAAGCTGGTGGCCGTGGACAGCATGGGCAACCCCTCGCCGGGCAAGACGCTGCGCTTCACCGTTCTCCGCGGCTGAGCCCGCGTGAGAAGCTTCCGGCCGATGGAGACCGCGCTTCGCCGACGCAAGCATTGGGGCTGGGGTTACGAGGATCAGCAACCGCCGACCGGCCAGGTGCGCGATGCGGCCGCCGGCATCCGGGCCCACCTTGGCTTCGAGCCGCTCGAGGCGGAGGAGCCGGTGCCGCTGTCGGCGGTCGAGCTGCCGGCGCCGCGGCTCGAGCCGCCTGCCGCGCTGGCCGACCTGTGCTCTGCCGACCCGCACGACCGGGCCACCCACGCTTACGGTCGCTCCTACCGAGACCTGGTCCGCGCCTTCCGCGGCCGCTTCGACCACCCGCCCGACCTCGTTGCCTACCCGGCCGGCGAGGACGACGTGCGGCGCCTGCTGGAGTGGTGTGCCGACTCACGCGTGGCGGCGATCCCCTACGGCGGCGGCACCAGCGTGGTTGGCGGCGTGGAGCCCGCGGTGGGGGACGCCTACGCGGGCGCGCTGTCGATCGACCTGTCGCGGCTCGACCGCGTGCTGGAGGTCGACACGGTGTCGCGGGCCGCGCGCATCCAGGCGGGCGCGCCCGGACCGGGGCTCGAGGACCAGCTGCGCGAGCATGGCCTGACCCTGCGGCACTTCCCGCAGTCGTTCGAGTTCTCGACCCTCGGCGGCTGGATCGCCACGCGGGCGGGCGGCCACTTCGCCACGCTCTACACGCACATCGACGACCTCGTGGAGTCGGTGCGGGCCCTCACGCCGCAGGGCGTGTGGGAGTCGCGCCGCTTGCCCGGCTCGGGCGCGGGACCCAGTCCCGACCGCATGCTGATCGGCTCCGAGGGCATCCTCGGCGTGATCACCGAAGCGTGGGTGCGCGTGCAGGCGCGGCCGCAGTTCAAGCAGTCCGCGCCCGTCCACTTCAACACGTTTGCGGAAGGCGCCGAGGCGGTCCGCGCGATCTCGCAGGCCGGCCTCTATCCCTCCAACTGCCGCCTGCTCGACCCGGCGGAGGCGGCGCTTACGGGTTCCGCGAAAGACGGCAGGGCGCTGCTCGTCCTGGGCTTCGAGTCCGCCGACCACCCGGTCGAGCCCGCCATGGAGCGGGCGCTGGAGTGCGCGGCGGATCATGGCGGGCAGACCACAGGCCACAGGCCACAGGCCACAGGGTCTGGCTCGGACGGCGTAGCCACCTGGCGCCAGGCCTTCCTCCAGGCGCCGTACCTGCGCGACACGATGGTCGCCGCCGGCGTCCTGAGCGAGACCTTCGAGACCGCGATCACCTGGGATCGAATGGATGACTTCGTGACCGGCGTGAAGGCCCGGGCCGAGTCGGCGCTGCACGAGGCCTATGGCGCGGGCACCGTCAGCGTCCGCTTCACCCACGCGTACCCGGACGGCGCCGCGCCCTACTTCACCCTGCTCGCCCCGGCCAGGCGCGGGCTGGAGCTCGAGCAGTGGGGTGAGGTCAAGGCCGCGGCGGCCGAGGCGGTGATCGCCGCGGGCGGCACGATCACCCACCACCACGCGGTCGGCCGCGATCACCGCCCCTGGTACGACCAGCAGCGCCCCGAGCCGTTCGCCGACGCTCTTCGGGCCGCGAAGAAGGCGGTCGACCCGCAGGCCATCCTCAACCCGGGCGTGCTGGTGGACCCGGCGTGAGCGCGTCGCAGCGCAAGCGCAACCTGCCGCGCGCGGACCAGATCGTGCGCGGTCTGTGGAGGCTGCGGCTTCCGATCATGGCCTGGCCGGGGGTCCCGCACGTGAACGCGTTCGCCATCGCGGCCGGGAGCGGGGTGGTGCTGGTGGACACCGGCCTGGCTGAACCGGGCGGCCTGCAGCGGCTCGAGCAGGCGCTCGACCAGGCCGGGCTCAAGCTCGAGCACGTGCGCCTGCTCGTGTGCACTCACGCCCACTCCGACCACTACGGCCTGGCCGCGCCGATCATGGAGGCCTCCGGCTGCGAGCTGTGGATGCACCCGCGCCACGAGCACATGACCCGCGCGGCCAAGGACCCCGAGCGGGCGTTCGAGCGCCGCATCGAGGTGGCGCGCCAGAGCGGCGTGCCGGAACAGGCGCTGCGCGAATACCAGGAGCGGCGCAAGGACCAGGGCATCGGCATCGCGAAGATCGTGATGCCACAGCGCGACCTCGTTCCCGGCGTGGTCGTGGACACCGACCTCGGCGCCTGGAACGTGTACGAGACCCCCGGCCACGCCCCCTCGCACGTGGTGCTCCATCAGCCCGAGCAGGGGATGATGCTGTCGGGCGACCACCTGCTCGGCCGCGTGTCGCTCTACTACGACTACGGCTGGACGCCCGACCCGACGGGCGAGTTCCTCTCGAGCCTCGACGTGGTGGAGAAGCTCGACGCCCGCCTCTGCCTGGCCGGCCATGGCCGCCCTTTCCGTGACGTCCGCGGCCACATCGACGCCAACCGCAAGACGGTGGCGGAGCGGGTGGAGCGGGTTCGCGCGGCGATCGCCGACGAGAAGCGCACCCCGTTCGAGATCGTCCCGTACCTGCTCGGTGAGGACCAGGAGCTCACGCCGATGATGATCAACTGGGGCCTGTCCGAGACCCTCTGCTACCTGCGCCATCTGGAGAAGCTCGGCGAGGTGGAGAAGGTGGACGACGACCCGGAGCGCTGGCTCGCGGCCTGACCGGTTCCTAATCGCTTGACCGCTCGACCCAATTCGAGTTACGGTCGCCTGAATGGAGGATGCGGCTCGTGACCTTGGCCTCGCCTACGCGAACAGCTTTCCGCTGGTTCTTGCTTCAGTCGTCGTTCCGCTGATCGCCATCGCCTGGCTGGCCGTGAAGGCAAAGGATCTCGACGAGTCAATCCGCAACTTCGCGTTCGTCTGCCTCGCCGCTGCGGCTCTGTTCTTCGTAGTGCAGGCGCCAGGTGCCTACAGCAAGGCCAAGAGCCAATGCCGCGCCGAGTGGAGGCAGGATGCCGGAACCTCGCCCGGCTTCTCGACCAGTGTGCCGGTGAGCTACCGGTTATCGAAGTGCCACAACGTCTGGCCCTACGGACCTGATTAGCCGCGCAGTCCCGGCGCCACCTCGTTCACGAGCCGCTCGACCTGCTCGACGCTCGTGGCCGGCAGGATGATCGCGCCCAGGCCGAGCCGCTCGGTCAGGCCGCGCAGCGTCTCGATCCAGTGCTCGGGCGGACCGTCGAGCAGGCCCTCGCCTCGCTCGCCGTCTGTCACCTCGCCGCTTACGTTGACCAGGCTGAGGATGTCCGCGGGATCGCGCCCGGCCTTCTCCGCCGCCGCGTCGATCAGCTTGCGGTTCTCGGCCATCGCGTCCGCGTCCATGCGCCCGAGCGACGGGATCCAACCGTCGGCCAGGCGCCCCGTCAGCCGCAACATCCGCGGCTTGTAGGCGCCGAGCCATATGCCGATGCGGTGCGCCGGCAAGGGACCGGGCTCCCAACCCTCGAGCGGGTAGTAGTTGCCGTCGAAGTTCACGATCTGCTCGCCGGCCCAGCCCGCGCGGATGATCTGAATCGCTTCCTCCAGAGCCTCGACGCCCTGTCCAGGAGTGCGCTTCGGGCCGGCCATCGTGGCCACTCGGTCCCAGAGGGCGCCCGCGCCCAATCCGAGCTCGAAGCGCCCGCCGCTCATCAAATCGAGCGACGCCGCCTGCTTGGCCAGCAGCGCCGGGTGACGCAGCGGCAGGTTCGCCACGTCGGGGAAGATGCGCAGCCGCTCGGTGCGCGCCAGCAGGTCGCCGATCAGCGCGAAGGTGTCGAAGAAAGCGCGCTGGTACGGGTGGTCCTGAATACCGATCAGGTCGAGCCCGCCGCGCTCGGCCAGCTCGACCATCGCGAGCGTGTCGCGGTAGCGGTCGGCCGATGGATTTACGAAGAGCCCGAGCTGCGGCGCCATAGGCGCAAGCTACACGGGCTGGGCCACGCGGTCCCAGGGGTGCGCGCCGCGCAGCGCCGCCAGGATCGCTCGCGTGGCCGGCGAGCGGTTGAGCGTGTAGAAGTGAATGCCCGGCGCCCCACGCGCGAGCAGGTCCGCGCACTGCAGCGCCGCGTACGCCACGCCCAGCTCGGTGACCGCCTCGGGGTCGTCGGCGCGCTCGGCCAGCTCGCGCTCGAACGGCTCCGGCAGCGTGGCCTTGCACATCTCCGTGATGCGCTTGATCTGGCTGAAGTTGGTGACCGGCATGATCCCGGGGATGATCGGCACGGTGATGCCGGCTGCGCGCGCCTCCTCAACGAAGTTGAAGTACAGCTCGTTGTCGTAGAAGAGCTGGGTGATCAGGAACCCAACTCCCGCGCCGACCTTCTGCTTGAGGAACTTGATGTCGTGCGCCATGTCGGGCGCCTCCGGATGCACCTCCGGGAAGCACGCGGCGCCGACCGAGAAGCTGTAGTTGTCCGAGATCAGCTGGGCCAGCTCGGTCGAGTACTTCAGCCCGCCGGGATGAGGCTTCCACTCGGTTTCGCCGCGCGGCGGGTCCCCGCGCAGCGCGAGGACGTTCTCCACCCCCGCGGCCTCCATACCGGCGAGGATCTCGCGCAGCCGCTCGACAGGCTCGCCAACGCAGCTCAGGTGCGCCATCGCCTCGATGCCTAGCTCCTGCTTGATCCACTTGGTGATCTCCACCGTGCGGTCGCGCGTGGTGCCGGCGGCGCCGTACGTGACCGAGGCGAACCCGGGCTGGTCGTCCTTCAGGTCGTGGAGCGCGCGCTTGAGCGTCTCCATCCCCTCATCCGTCTGAGGCGGAAAGAACTCGAAGGAGAAAACCGGCCGCTGGTCCTCTAGAAGCTGATCAATACGCATGGAGAAAGAACCTAGGAACTCGAAACTCGAAACGCGAAACTACGCAGGGGGCCCCTCGATCTCCAAGCCCGTAGCCACCTTCGTGACCCCCTGCGCCTCATATTGAACATCAACTGAGTCGTTCCTGCGGTAGGTACCGGCGATCGCGAGGAACATCGAGAGCCAGCGCCAGAAGCCGAGCTTGCCTTCCTTCGCCAGCGGCTTGGTGAATACGAGGTGCCCCTTCTGCACCGTGTAGTCGCTGCCCTCGGACTGCCGCACGCCGTTCACGAACACGCTGTAGGGCGGCTCCGCGTCGGACGGAAGCTTGACCAGCCAGCGCTCATCCATGGGGCCGTTATAGCGGCGCGACGGCCCGCTGTTCGGCCAGCCGCAGCAGCGAGCGGCGCGTGAGGTCGCGCTCCTCGGCGAGACGGAAGGCCTGGCCCTCCGGGATGTCGACCACCACGTCGATGCGCGTGCCGTCCCCGTCGGGCTCGAGCCGCCACTCGAAGCGCATCCCGGACACTTGGCAGAAGATCACCACGCGACGGCCGTGCGGGGCCTGCAGCAGCCGGGGCGGAGCCGGGAGGTCGCCCGCCCACCAGTCGCTCAGCCGCGACGGGTCGGAGAGCAGCTTCCAGAGCTCCTCGGGAGAGGCGCCGCTGCGGCCGGTGTCAGCAAACGACGGCATCGAGCAGGCGCAAGCCTAACGTGCCCGGTCAGGAGGGGTTGACTCAGGCCCGGTCGCGGGTGTGTACTGACATATGAGCCCGGGGCGCTGGCCCGCTCCGCGATTTCGCCGCCATATGTTTGGACCGCTCGTCGCATTCACGTCGCTCGTGTTAGTCGCGCAAGGTGCGTGGGAGCTCTTCGCGCGCGCCCAGCCGCTCGGCGCTGTGCTGATGGCCGTTGGCGTGCTGGTGCTCTCCGTCGGCGCCACCGCCGCACCCTACGTGCGCGAGATCGAGCGCCGCCGCAAGGGCCGCGGCTAGGCGTCCAGCTCGCGCCGCAGCGCATCGAACGGCGACTCGCCGGCCCGCTGCTCAATCAGCTTCCGGCGTAGGCGTCCCCTGTAGCTCTCCATCGACCCGTCGCCGCGCACGTCCACCCCGGCGCGCAGCCGCGACGGCCCGGAGAGCTCGATCCGTCCGATCACCTGCTGGATCGGGTCGAACTTGCGGATCTTCGCGTCTACCACCTTCCCGTCCGCGTTCTCGGACAGCTCCCGCGCGCGCGACTCGAGCGTCTCGAGGGCGGCGACCAGCGAGTCGGCCTTCGCGCGCTGCACCTTGCCCTCGGTGCGAACGACCAGCTTGTACGAACTCAACCGCCGATGGCGCTCATCGTGCGGGCGGGCTGCCGGAAGCCGCGCTCGCCCACATGGTGCTTCAGCTCCTTGCGCCAAACGGCGTCACGGACGATCTGCTCGAGCTCGGTGTCGGTAGCGCCGGAACGCAGCGGCTCGCGCAGGTCGGTCTCATGGAGAGAGAAGAGGCAGGTGCGCAGCTTGCCCTCGGCGGTGATGCGCACCCGGTTGCAGTCCGAGCAGAACGGCTCGGACACCGGATTGATGAAGCCGATCTCGCCCTTGCCGTCGGCGAATCGGAACACGCGCGCCGTGGCCGACGGCTCGCGCGGCAGCTCCTCGAGCGGGTAGACGGCATGAATGATCTGGCGCAGTTCCTCGCCGGTCAGCACCTGGTCGGGCGTCCACGCCTGGTCGGCGTCGAGCGGCATGAACTCGATGAAGCGCACCTGGAACGCGGTCGAGCGCGCGAAGTCGGCGAACGGGATCGCCTCCTGCTCGGTGAAGTCGCGAATGGCCACCGCGTTGACCTTGATCGGGTGCACCTCCGGGTGCTGGGCGAGCGCGTCGAGCCCGCGCAGCACCTGTGCGAGCGAGTCGCGCCGGGTGATCTGGAAGAAGCGGTCGCGCTGGAGCGAGTCGATCGACACGTTCACGCGGCCCACCCCGGCGTCGACAAGCGCTGCGGCATCCCGCTCGAGCAGATAGCCGTTCGTGGTCAGCGACAGATCCTTCAGCCCCTCGATCGGCGACAGCATCGACACGAGTCGCGGGAACTCCCGTCGCACGAGCGGCTCGCCGCCGGTCAGGCGCAGGTCCTCGACGCCCATCGCCACCATCACGCGCACAATGCGCTCGATCTCCTCGAAGCTGAGCACCTCGTTGCGCTCCAGCCACGGGAGCCCGTCCGCCGGCATGCAGTACTGGCAGCGGAAGTTGCAGCGGTCGGTGACCGATACCCGCAGGTCGGAGATACGCCGACCGTGGCCGTCGACTAGCGGCTCCATTACTTCAGGTTAGCCTCCAGCCGCAATCTCAGGAAGGAGACGTATGCGGGTCAGCGTGATCGGCGGCGGATTGATGGGCTCGGGCATCTCGGAGGTGTGTGCCCGCGCGGGTCTCGACGTAACCGTCGTCGAGTCGGATGACGAACGCGCGGCCGCCGCGCGTGAGCGCATCGAGCGCTCGCTGGATCGCGGCCTGCGAGCCGGCAAGCTCGACGAGAGCGAGCGCAGTGCCGCTGCCGAGCGCCTGGCCTACAGCTCGACGATCGATGACGTCGAGGGATCGGACGCGGCCATCGAGGCCATCATCGAGTCGGAGCCCGCCAAGCGCGACGTGTTCCGCGAGCTCGACCGCCTGCTGCCCGACGCCCGCTTCCTCGCGAGCAACACGTCGTCGGTGCCGATCATGAAGCTCGCGGCCGAGACCTCGCGGCCCGAGCGCGTGCTCGGCATGCACTTCTTCAACCCGGTGCCGGTGCTCCCGCTGGTGGAGCTGGTCCGCTCGATCATGACCTCGGAGGACACGGTCGAGCTCGCGCGCGGCTTCGCTGAGGAGACGCTCGGCAAGACCTGCATCGACTCGCAGGACCGTGCTGGCTTCGTGGTCAACGCGCTGCTCATCCCGTACCTGCTGTCCGCGATCCGCATGTACGAATCCGGCTTCGCCTCAAAGGAGGACATCGACAACGGCATGGTGCTGGGCTGCGCGCACCCGATGGGACCGCTCGCGCTGGCGGACCTGATCGGGCTCGACACGCTCCAGGCCGTGGCGGATTCGCTGTACGAGGAGTTCCGCGACCCCGCCGCGGTCGCGCCGGCCGTCCTCAACCGGATGGTCGAGGCCGGGCTGCTCGGCCGCAAGTCGAGGCGCGGCTTCTACGACTACAGCGCCTAGCTAGCGCCGATCCATCGGCACGAACTCCCGCTCCCGCGCCCCGGTGTAGACCTGGCGCGGCCGCGCGATCTTCGTGTCCTTGTCCTCGACCATCTCGAGCCACTGGGACACCCAGCCGGACGTGCGCGGGATCGCGAACATCACGGTGAACATCTCGTAGGGCAGGCCCAGCGCCTCGTAGATCAGCCCCGAGTAGAAGTCGACGTTGGGGTAGAGCTTGCGCTCATGGAAGTACTCGTCGTCGAGCGCCTGCTTCTCGAGCTCGATGGCGATGTCGAGCTTGGGGTTCGTCCCCGTCACCTCGAGCACTTCCTCCACGTTCTTCTTGATGATCCGCGCGCGCGGGTCGTAGTTCTTGTAGACCCGGTGGCCGAAGCCCATGAGCTTCTCCTCGCGATTCTTCACGCCCTTGAGGAAGTCCGGAATGTTCTCCACGCTGCCGATGCGGTCGAGCATCTTGAGCGCGGCCTCGTTGGCGCCGCCGTGCAGCGGGCCGTACAGCGCGGCCACGCCCGCGGCCACCGCCGAGTACGGGTCCACCTGCGAGGAACCGACACCGCGCACCGCGTTCGTCGAGCAGTTCTGCTCGTGATCCGCGTGCAGAATCCAGAGCACGTCGAGCGCGCGCTCGAGCCGCGGGTCCGGCTCGTACCGGACCTCGGTCATCTTGTACATCATCGAGAGGAAGTTGCCGGGGTAGCTCAGGTCGTTGTCCGGATAGACGTACGGCAGGCCGAGCTGGTGCCGGTAGGAGAAGGCCGCGAGCGTCGGCATCTTCGCGATGAGGCGGATGGCGGCCATGTGGCGCTCCTCCTCGTCGTCGATGTGCTTGGCGGCCGGGTAGAAGGTCGAGAGCGCGCCCACCGAGCCCACGAGCATGCCCATCGGGTGGGCGTCGTGGCGGAAGCCCTCGACGAACTTCTTCACGTTCTCGTGCACGTAGGTGTGGTGCGTGATCTCGTGGACCCACGCGTCGAGCTGGTCGCGCGTGGGCAGCTCGCCGTTGACGAGGAGGTAGGCGACCTCGAGGTAGGTGGCCTTCTCGCAGAGGTCCGCGATCGGGTAGCCGCGGTACTCGAGGATGCCGGCCTCGCCGTCGATGTAGGTGATCTCGCTCTCGCATGAAGCGGTGTTGGTGAAGGCCGGGTCGAACGACATCAGGCCGAAATCGTCGTCGTCGGTCTTGATGCCTCGCAGGTCCATCGCGCGGATGGTCCCGTTCTTGACCTCGAGCTCGTAGCTCTTGCCGGTGCGGTTGTCGGTAACCGAGAGGGTCTCCCGGGCGGTGGCTACGCCGCCATCGCCACCCGCGTCGTGGGTCTGCTCTTCGGGCATGGCGTCTCCTGTCAATCCGATCTAGTTGAGATCAGATTGTTGCGAATGCGGGACGGCGCCGGGTTAGTCGTCCTTGTGACCGGCAGGCGAGCCGTGCTCAGCGCCCTTGCGCTCGCCCGACTTGTACTTGGCACCGGCCGCCGCGCCGATGATGCCCACGAGGAACAGGACCACCGACACGATCATGAGTACGGGCATGGCCTTGCCCGGGAACTTGTTGCTCGTCAGGCCGAGGATCGAGATGACGAGCGCGAAGATCACGGCCAGCGCGCCGGTCAGATAGAAGTAGTCGAATCCCGCGGTGACGATCACGACGCGCGGCAGGTTACCTCAGCCGTCAGTCATGCGACGGGGACATGCGCTTGCCCTTCGCGCGCATGCGCCGTGGCGAGCGCGGCGGCGGGCCGGCGTGGGGGCCGCGGCGCGGAGGCCTCGGGCGTGGGCGGTTCGACGGCCGGTGCGGGTGGCGGTCGTTGCCGCCGCCGCGGTCGTCATGGCTCGGCTCGGGTTCCTGACGTGCCGCCCACCAGACGATGTAGAGCAAGGCGACGATCGGGATCTTCAGCACGAGCATCATCCATATGAACATCCACGCTCCCCCGGACATCCCCAGCATCGTACCCCTCGCGGCAAGCGGGGGAACGCCTAAGTGGCGCTGACGGCCTCGATGGTCGTGATGTGGCGGAACTCCTCGAAGCGCTGGTCGATCTCTTCGCGAGTCAGACGGCTGACACGCTCGGTGCCGAACTCCTCGACGTTGAAGGAGGCGAGCGTCGAGCCGTAGGTCATCGCGCGGCGCAACACGCCTTCGTCGTTCGCTGCTTCGTTCCCATGCGAGGCCAGGTAGCCGAGGAAGCCACCGGCGAACGAGTCACCAGCGCCGGTCGGATCCACCACGGTCTCGAGCGGGTAGGCGGGCAGCGCGAAGAAGCCGGTCTGCGTGAACAGCGCGGCGCCGTACTCGCCCTGCTTGGCCACCACCACGCGCGGCCCCATCTCCATCACCTTGCGCGCCGCGCGCACCAGGTTCGGCTCCTCGGTGAGCATGCGGATCTCGGCGTCGTTCATGAACACCAGGTCGACCCCGCCGATGGTCTGCACGAGCGAGTCGCGTGTGGTCTCGATCCAGAGGTTCATCGAATCGAGCCCGGCGAGCTTGGCGCCGTCGCATAGCTCGCGCACGCGGCGCTGCAGATCGGGCTGGATGTTCGCCAGAAAGAGGGTCTCCGTGCCGCGGGACTCGTCCGAGAGCTTCGGGTCGAAGTCGCCGAACACGCCGAGCTGAGTGTCCTCGGTGTGCGCGGTGTTGAGGTCGTACTCGTAGCGGCCGCGCCAGAAGAAGGTCTGGCCGCCGTCCACGCGTTCGATGTCGTCGGTGTTTACGCCGCGCCGGTGCAGCACCTCGTACTCGGTGTCGCCGAAGTCGTCGCCCACCGGGCCGACAACGCGCACGTCGGTGAAGAAGCTGGCGGCCAGCGAGAAGTGCACGGCCGAGCCGCCGAGCATCTTCTCCCGCTCGCCGAACGGCGTCTTGACGGCGTCGAACGCGATGGATCCAACTACCACGAGGCTCATGACGGGCGGGGAGACTAGCTGGATAGGGTCCGGCGCATGCGCGCGATCCAGATCGAGCAGTTCGGCGGGCCCGAGGTTTTGCGGCTCGTGGAGCTGCCTGAGCCCGATCCCGGACAGGGCGAATTGCTCGTACGGGTGACGCGCGCCGGCGTGAACTTCGCGGACACGCATCAGCGCGAGAACGCGTATCTGGCCAAGGCCGAGCTGCCACTCGTCCCGGGGACCGAGGTGGCGGGAACGCTCGAAGACGGCCGGCGCGTCGTGGCGATCACGGGGACGGGCGGCTACGCCGAATATGCGACGGCGGACCCGTCCGCCACCTTCCCGATCCCGGACGGCGTGAGCGACGAGGTGGCGATCGCGCTGCTCGTCCAGGGCCTCACCGCCTGGCACCTGTACCGCACATGCGCGCGAGTGGGGCCAGGGGACAGCGTGGTTGTGATCGGAGCGTCCGGCGGGGTCGGCAACCTGGCTGTGCAGCTCGGCAAGCCGTTCGGGGCGGAGCGCGTGATCGCGGTCGCCTCATCCGAGGCCAAGCGTGAGCGGGCGCTGGAGCTGGGCGCCGACGCCGCCGTCGACTCCGCCGAGGACGACCTCACCGCCGCGCTGATCGAGGCCAACGACGGCAAGCAGGTCGATGTGGTCTTCGAGATGTCAGGCGGCCGCGTGTTCGACCAGTGCATGAGGGCCCTCGCCGACTTTGGCCGCATGGTCGCCTACGGCATCTCGAGCAAGGAGCAGAACCTCGTCAAGACCGGCCACCTGATGCGCCACAGCAAGACGATCGTCGGATTCTGGCTGCACTCGATCCAGGATCGCGAGGAGATGATGCGAGCCCCGCTGGCGGACCTGTTCGAGCGCGCTGCGCGCGGTGAGATCAAGCCGCTGCTCGGCGAGACCTACCCGATGTCGGAGGTGCGCCGGGCCCACGAGGAGCTCGTCGCGCGCCGCACCACCGGCAAGCTGCTGCTCGATCCTGCGCTGTAGTCACTAGATTCAAGGCCGCTCATGCCGTCCTTTGCCGACCTAGGGCTGTCACAGCCCCTGCTCGATGCCCTGCAACACCTGGGCTACGAGTCGCCCACGCCCATCCAGGAGCAGGCCATCCCGGAGCTGCTCCAGGGCCACGACGTGATCGGCCAGGCGCAGACCGGCACCGGCAAGACCGCCGCGTTCGGCCTGCCGCTGCTCGAGTACATCGACACCGATCTCGAGGAGGTGCAGGCGCTCGTTCTCACGCCTACGCGCGAGCTCTGCATCCAGGTGACGCAGGCGCTGCGGGCCTACGGCCAGCGCCGGGGCATCCAGGTGGTGGCCGTGTTCGGCGGCGCGCCGATCCGCAACCAGGTGGCGCAGCTCAAGCAGGGCGCGCAGGTGGTGGTGGGAACCGTGGGCCGGGTGATGGACCTGATGAACCGTCACGAGCTGGTCCTCTCGGACGTGCGCTACGCCGTGCTCGACGAGGCGGACGAGATGCTCGATCTCGGTTTCCTCGAGGACGTGGAGACGATCCTGTCGCGCTGTCCTTCCGGCCGGCAGACCGCGCTCTTCAGCGCGACGATGCCGCCCGAGATCAAGAAGCTCGCCGAGAAGCGCATGTTCGATCCGGTCACGATCAAGGTGCGCGCCGCGCAGCTCACGATCGACACGGTCGACCAGTCCTTCATCGAGGTGTCGGATCGCGACAAGCCCGACGCCCTCGCCCGTGTCCTGAAGGCGGAGGATCCCGAGCAGGCGATCATCTTCGCGCGCACGAAGATCGGCGTGGACCGGCTGGCGCGCCGCCTCGGCGACCTTGGCCTGCGCGTGAAGGCCCTGCACGGCGACATGTCGCAGGGCTCCCGCGACGGCGTGATGATCGCCTTCAAGGGCGGGCGCGAGAAGCTGCTCGTCGCGACCGACGTCGCGGCGCGCGGGCTCGACATCTCAGGCGTCACGCACGTCGTGAACTACGACATCCCCAACTCGCCGGACGTGTACGTGCACCGCATCGGGCGCACCGGGCGCGTCGGCCGCTCGGGCCGGGCGATCACGCTGATCACCCCCAAGCAGCGGCGCGACCTCGAGGCGATCGAGAAGCACGCGAAGACGGAGATCCACCCCTGGTCGGACAAGCCCGCGGAGGCCCCGGCGGTCGCGGCCGAGCCGAACGGCGACCGCGAGACGCGCCGCCCGCGCCACACCAAGCCGCGCAAGGCCGCCGACGTAGAGCTCGTGAAGTTGATCGTCTCCGGCGGCCGCGCCCAGGGCCTCGAGCCGGCGGACGTGATCGAGGCGATCGTGGACAACTCGCATCTCGAGGGCGAGGACATCCGGAACGTGCGCGTGCTCGAGCGCTTCTCCTTCGTAGAGGTGCCCGCGAAGCGCGCGGGCGAGGTGATAGACAAGGTCACCGGCAGCGCCGTCCGAGGAACAAAGCTCCGGCTGGAGGTAGCCAAGAGATGAGTCAGGCCACGATGCACACAAACCACGGGCCGATCGAGCTCGAGCTGTACGACGAGGACGCTCCCAAGACCGTCGAGAACTTCCGCAAGCTCGCGGGCGACGGCTTCTACGACGGCGTGATCTTCCACCGCGTGATCCCGGACTTCATGATCCAGGGCGGCGATCCCACCGGCACTGGCACCGGCGGACCGGGCTATACGTTCGAGGACGAGTTCAACGACCACAAGATCGTCCGCGGGGCGCTGGCGATGGCCAACGCGGGGCCCAACACGAACGGCTCGCAGTTCTTCATCGTCACGGTGCCGGAGGCGTCGTGGCTCGACGGCAAGCACACCGTGTTCGGCAAGGTCGTGACAGGCATGGAGACGGTCGACTCGATCGAGTCCACGCCCACCGACGCGCGCGACAAGCCCGTCGAAGACGCAAAGATCGAGCGCATCGAGCTCAGCTAAATAGACTCCCTTCAGACGGAGTCAGCTAGCCAGGAGGGGCGAATGTCCACCGTCGAAGCGAAGCCGGATCTCCAGGAGAACGGCCGCGGCGCAGCAACCATCCCTGTCGAGAACCCGGCCACCGGGCAGACGATCGCGACCGTGCCGGACATGGATTCGGCGCAGGTCAAGGGTCTCGTTGAGCGCGCGCGCGCGGCGTTCCCAGCGTGGCGCGACCTCGGCTTCGAGGGCCGCGCGGAGGTGCTCTACGAGCTTCGCCGCTGGATGATCGACAACCGCGACAGGCTGATCGGCACGATCGTCGAGGAGAACGGCAAGCCGCCGGACGAGGCGATGGTCACCGAGGTCGTCTACATGGCGGACTCGCTCGGCTTCTGGGCCAAGAAGGCGCCCAAGTACCTCGGCGACGAGCGCGTGCGGACCCACTCGCCCCTCTTGCTCGGCAAGAAGGTGCTCGTGCGCTACCGCCCCTACGGCGTGATCGGCGTGATCGGGCCCTGGAACTACCCGCTCTCCAACAACTTCGGCGACGCCCTGCCGGCGCTCGCGGCCGGCAACAGCGTGGTGCTGAAGCCCTCCGAGGTCACTCCGCTCACCTCGCTCCTCATGGAGGAGGGCTTCCGCGCCGCGGGCGGCACGCCCGACGCCTTCCTGGTCGCGACCGGCCGCGGCGAGACCGGCGCGGCTCTGGTGGACCACGCGGACATGATCATGTTCACGGGCTCCACCGGCACCGGCAAGAAGATCATGGCCCGTGCCGCCGAGACCCTCACTCCGGTTTCCCTGGAGCTCGGCGGCAAGGACCCGATGATCGTCCTGAAGGACGCCGACGTCGAGCGCGCCGCCAACATGGCAGTGCAGTGGGCTATGACCAACAGCGGACAGATCTGCATGTCGGTCGAGCGCGTGTACGTGGAGGAGCCCGTGTACGACGAGTTCGTCTCCAAGGTGGTGGACAAGACGAAGGCGCTGCGCCAGGGCGTGCCGGGCGCGCCCGGTGACATCGACGTCGGCGCCATGACGTTCCCGCCGCAGCTCGAGAAGGTCGAGGCGCACGTCGCCGACGCCGTTGCCAAGGGCGCGCGTGTCCTCACCGGCGGCAAGCGCGGCGAGGGTCCGGGCCGCTTCTACGAGCCGACCGTGCTCGTCGACGTCGACCACACCATGGACTGCATGACCGACGAGACCTTCGGCCCCACGCTCCCGATCATGAAGGTGCGCGACGAGGACGAGGCCGTGCGCATGGCCAACGACTCGGGCTACGGCCTGAACTCGAGCGTCTTCACCAAGGACGTGGCAAAGGGCGAGCGGATCGCGCGCCTGGTCGAGGCCGGCAGCACATGCGTGAATGACGCGCTCATGAACTACCTCGCCCAGGAGGCGCCGTTCGCCGGCATGAAGGGCTCCGGCATGGGCGCACGCCACAGCGCGGCGGGCATCCGCAAGTACACACAGCCGCAGACGATCCTCGTCACGCGCTTCGGCCCCAGCAAGGAGCCGACGATGTATCCCAACTCCGCGAAGAAGGCGCGGCTGATGGAGAAGGCAGTCGTGCTGATGTACGGCCGCAAGCGAAAGAAGAAGGGATGAGCGATGGCTGCTGAGAGCACTGCAAACGCGGTTTGGGAAGGCGACCTCGCTCACGGCGGCGGTCGCGTGGCGCCCAGCAGCGGCGCCTTCGACGAGCAGGAGGTCACGTGGGCCTCGCGCACCTCGCGCAGCGCAGGCAAGACCTCCCCGGAGGAGCTGATCGCCGCGGCGCACGCCGCTTGCTACGCGATGGCGTTCTCGCACACCCTCGCCGAGGCCGGCCACACACCCGAGCACGTGGAGGTGAGCGCCACCGCCACGTTCGATACCGAGGGCGGCCCGCGCATCTCGCGGATGGACCTGGTGGTCCGCGGCCGCGTGCCCGGTATCGACGACTCGGCCTTTCAGGAGGCCGCGAACGGCGCGAAGGACGGCTGCCCGGTGTCGGGCGCTCTGAAGGGCAACGTCGAGATCACGCTCGACGCGACCCTCGAGAGCTAGGCACCAGCGCGATAACCGTCTCCGTGCCCGGGGCCACCTGGGTGTGCCCGGCATCGCTCACCGTCACGGCCTCCGGGTCGTCGCGGTAGCGCTCCCAGCCCTCGCTGAGCAGCTCCCCTGGGCGCCCGGCCTGCTTCCACGCCTCGAAGCGCTCCGCATACCTGTCGCCCAGCTCCTCCACGCACATCAGCGCCGCATGCCCCGCCTGTGCCATCGCCTTGCCGGCGGTGCGCATCACACCGGGTCGGATGACGTACGCCATGGTGGGCGAGGCCGTACCGGGCTCCTCCTCCTTCGGCCTCGGGGCATCGGTGAAGGGACGCAGCGCTTCCAGCAGCAACGAGCGCTCGGACCGGCGCCTCGGCGGCAGGCAGATCAGGAACGCCTGCTGCACCACGCACGGCTGCTCCTCCTGCACCTGGGCGAACTCCGCCTCGTCCGCGCGCAACGCGACCTTGCGCGGCCGCTCGCGCCACCGCCCATCCGCGCCGAAGCGCTCCACGCACTCCACGGCGGCCGCGCCGGCGCTCGCCATCGCCCGCTCGAGGGAGAACGGCACTCCGCTCCGCACCACGTAGTACATGACCCACGTGTCGTCACTCATTGCCCTGCGCGGCGCCTACCGGGTTAGTCAACAACAGTGCCGTCGCTGCAACAGACTTGCC
>Ga0207661_10000302_pt1 | contig 31330 bp, 28 predicted proteins | sample KBSC713LmetaG_FD_184337 | JGI IMG/M metagenome (GOLD analysis project Ga0207661, IMG submission 184337) | Corn rhizosphere microbial communities from Kellogg Biological Station, Michigan, USA - KBS C7.1-3L metaG (SPAdes) (version 2) | ecosystem: Host-associated > Plants > Roots > Rhizosphere ...
CTTGCCACGGACGCGCTCGGCGAGGTAGGTGCCGATGCGGTACCCGCGGAGCACGCCTCGCTCTTTCTCGCTGAAGGGAACGAGCACCGCCAGGGTCAGCCCATCAACGATTCGCCGCTGGCCACTTTTCAGTAGCGCGAGGCGGAAAAAGCCGGCGCTCGGCGGAGCGAACACCTTGTCGCCGGTGAGTGGTTGGCCGGCGGTGGCAAGCGCGGTATCACCGACTCTCACCCAGGCATATTGGAGCGCGGTGGGGTCGCCGTGGACGTCGAGTGGATAGGAGATTGCCTGCGCCGGCAGGGCGAAGGTCAGCTTGACCTCACCGCTCGCGCCGTAGGCGCTCACCGACGGCTCGGCGAGCGGCACCACAGAGCTCCGCAAAAACGTTCCGATCGGCTTTTCGGCGGTGTCGTCGGCGGCCTGCAGGAACTGGAAAGCGCCCACCAGAGCGATTGCTCCGGCGGCGGCCCAGACGAGGCGAGTTGTGTGGCGCTTTCTTACCGGAAGATCGTCGGGAAGCTCGAGCTCTTCGCCTGTCGGATGCCTTCTCTCCCCTACGACTGCAGACTCCAAGCGACCTTTCTAATAGATGTAGACCGGAGTCCCAACCGCGACCATCGGGTAGAGTTTCTCGACGTCTTCGTTGCGCATGCGGACGCAGCCGTGGCTGACGGACTGACCGATAGATTCAGGGTGGTCGGTGCCGTGGATGCCATAGCCGTCGCCGAGGTCGAGCCGGCGGGTGCCAAGAACGCCCACGTAGCGGCGCGCCGTAGTCCCATAGGGTGGAACGACAATATTGCCATTTGCGACAATCTCCTTGCCTTCGACTCCTCCCCCTAATGACACCGCATTCCCGTTCCCGTAACGCTTTACGACCTCGCCATTCTGGGTGGTTATCACGCCCCCATCGGAGGTGGGAATGGCCTCGCCGGGGCTCAGGTGAACGATCCCCAGGCCCTTCTTGTGGGCCTGCTCGACATAGTGCCAGTCGGGTGGAACCCACGCCGGGTTCTCATCCTTTGCCTTGACCGTGAGGCGCCCGCGCGGTGTCTCGAACCGCCATTGGCCGGCTGAGCCACCCACCAGCTCCTTGCCGCTACCCGTCGCAACCGGAGCCTCGAACAGAACCTCCTTGCCCTGCTTATACCAGAGGTGGTGATCGGCCATGCTCACCACGATGTAAGGCTGATTGGTTGCCTCGGCCGCCGTCGAGCTGAGCAAGGTGTTTAGACTGTCGCCGGTCATCCCCAGCTTGGCCTTCACCTCGGAGAGAACCCCGAGGTTGTCGTTGTAGACCATGCGGTTGACGTCGCGCTGGTAGCGCAGCTCGGCTGTCTTGGTGAGGAGCATTACGCTCAGAATCGCGGCGATGACGAAGCCGGCGATCAGCATCCAGACGGTCTTGCCGCCGTACGAAAAAATTCTGCTCACTGCGATGTCTCCCGTGGACTGTCAGCGGAAACGGTTGTCTCTAGTAGAAGTATACCTTCATACCCGCACTAAGGTTCGGCATGATCGCCTTCATATCCTCGAGGCTGATTCGCAACGCGCCAGGCGGGATCGGCGTGGAGTCGTCTGCGGGATTGGAGTCTTTGGACGCGAGGATCCGAGTGCCGCCATCGAGAACGATGCTGTTGTCGTTGAGATCGGCGACGGTACGCTCGCCGCGCGGAATCGCGGCGGGCGGGGCGCTCGAGGATTCGGCGGCGGCGCGCTCCGGTCCGAACTGAACCGGCATCTCGCGCAGCAGCGCGCCTTCGCGTGTCAGGTACATCCGTGAGCTGTCGATCGAGACGTTCAGGTGCAGGCGCTTGTCGAACTTGGCCTGGCGCTTGGCCAGCTCGATGGCGATGCGCAGCTTGTTCTGCTCGGCCTGGACGATTGCATCGGTCCGCTCGCGCTCGGCCGCCGTCATGTGCTCCCGCAGCTGCGCGACGTCGTTGTTGTACTTGACGCGCTTGGCAACGAGCCATGCGTCGACCGCGATCATTGCGACGAGGCCGAGTCCGAGGACGAAGACGAATCCGGGATAGGCGCGCCGAAAATCGCGCCAGCTGCCGCGACGCCGATCACCTTCTCCAGCGCGATCGGGACTGCGTCGGGTTTCGAGCCCGCTTTCCTGCTTGGGTCTGAAGATGGCCATTGTCCGCCAGGCTCTCTCGTCGGGGTGGGATTACATTACTGATATAATGGCAACTTCACAGCGCGCGCGGCCAGTCGCGTTAATCGTACTCGATGGGTGGGGGTACCGCCCGGAAACCGAAGGAAACGCAATCGCACTGGCGAAGACGCCGGTGTGGGACTCACTCTGGAAGCGCGGATCGCGCACCCTGCTCGAGGCGTCGGGGCTTCGCGTCGGACTCCCCGAAGGACAGATGGGCAATAGCGAAGTCGGGCACCTCAATCTCGGCGCGGGCCGCGTCGTGATGCAGGACCTGGTACGCATCTCCACCGCCATCGCCGATGGGAGCTTCTACACCAATCCAGCACTGGTGGGTGCGTGCCGACAGGTGAAACAGGATGGCGGGACCCTGCACCTGATGGGATTGATCGGAGCAGGCGGAGTTCACGCGATCGACAAGCATCTTTTCGCCCTGCTGGAGCTGGCGAAACGGCAGAAGCTCGACCGCGTGGCGATCCACGCCTTTCTGGACGGTCGCGACACGCTTCCTAAATCGGCGCTGGGGTACATGCAGGAGTTGCTGCAGGAGATTCGGCGGATCGGCTCGCCGGCGAAGATCGCCAGTGTTTCCGGACGCTACTACTCGATGGACCGCGACAAGCGCTGGGATCGCACCGAGCTCGGGTACAAGGCGGTCGTGCTCGGCGAAGGAACGAAGGTCGAGGATCCGTTGGAGGCGATTCGGGAGTCGTACGCGTCGGACAAGACCGACGAGTTCATGCTGCCGGTGGTGGTGGCCGAGCACGGCAAGGCCGTCGCTCCGATGCGCGATGGCGACGCAGTGATCGGCTTCAATTATCGGTCCGACAGAATGCGCCAGATCGTGCGCGCTCTGATCGATCCGCAGTTCGACGGATTCGATGTGTCCCGCGGCCCCAAAGTATCGGTGACGACGCTCACGAATTACGACAAGACCTTCGACGTGCCGATCGCGTTCGAGCCGACGTCGATGGTGCGGATTCTGGCGGAGGTTTTGTCGTCGAGCGGCCTCGACATGCTCAAGACCGCGGAAACCGAGAAGTATCCTCACGTGACTTACTTCTTCAATGGCGGCGTCGAAGCTCCGTTTCCGTGTGAGCACAGGGTGCTGGTGCCGAGCCCGAAGGTGGCGACCTACGATCTCAAGCCGGAGATGAGCGCCGCGGGCGTCACCGACGCGCTGGTGAACGGCATCTCGGCGGGAGAGCACGATTTCATTCTCTGCAACTACGCGAACGCCGACATGGTGGGCCACAGTGGGTCGATTCCGGCAACGATCAAGGCGGTCGAGACGGTGGATGAATGTCTGTCGCGGGTGCTCAAGGCAGCCGAAAGTGCGGGCACGCGGTTGATCGTGACCGCCGATCATGGCAACGCGGAGATGCTGATCGATCCGGAGACGGGCGGGCCGCACACTGCGCACACCACGAATCCGGTGCCGTTCGTGGTGATCGATTGGGAGCAGGAGCAGCGGCTGCGCCAGGGCGGAGCGCTCTGTGATGTGGCGCCAACTATATTGTCGATGCTCGGTGTCGAGCAGCCGCCGGAGATGACCGGCGTCAATCTTGGAGTGGATTAGTGAAGCACTTTCTGAGCGCGATCGCGCTTGCGTCTATTGCCACTACTGCCAGCGCGCAGGTCGGGCATCTTCCGCAGAACAGCCCCTATCGTGACGTGGAGACCCGTCACGAGTTCACTTTCTTCGGCGGCCGTTTCGACGCCGGAAAGGACCCGATCGAGATCGCGCCGCGTGACGGCCCGATGTACGGCATCCGCTACCAGATTCACGTCGGCGGTCCGGCCTTTCTGATGGCGCGCTGGTCGCACGTCAACAGCTCGCGCTTCGCCATCGATCCGACGGCGGTCGGCGCTGCCCGCCAGCTTGGCAAAAAGGATGTCTCGCTCAATCTGCTCGATCTCGATCTCGCGCTCAGCCTGACCGGCCAGAAGAGTTTTCATCACATCATTCCGGTGGTCAATCTCGGCGCGGGAATGGGAACGTGCAGCGGCTGTAAGGTCGATAAAGACCCGTACGCTTTCGGCACCCCGTTTGCGTTTACATTCGGCGGTGGGCTGCGCTGGGTTCCGGGCGGAAGGTTTCAGTTGACGGCGGACTGGAACGACTATCTGTACCAACTGAAATACCCGACCGCGTATTACGTGAATCCCATCGGCGGAACTGCTGCCGTGACCGGCAACCAGGCCCGTTCATTCTGGAAGGGCAATCGAGCTTTGACGATCGGCGCGTCGCTGCTGTTTTTCCGGTAGCCGGCGGGCCGGCGTAACCCGGAGGGACCGTGGAGAAGGATTACGAGGACATCAGGGACACCGACGATCTGAACGACAACGAGCTGCGGGCGCTGGTGCGCGACGCCTTCGAGCAGCAGATGGCGGTGGATCCGGACGATGTGTCGATAGCGGTTCGATCCGGCGTAGTAACGCTCTCCGGACGCGTCGGAACCGACGAAGAGCTCCGCATCGCCGAGCGCATCGTGACCGACATGGTTGGTCTGGAGAAAGTCCGCAACAATCTGTTCGTCGATCCGATTCGCCGGGCGCAGAGTCCCGAGGCCATCGACGAGCACCTCGTCGACGAGCGGCTGCACGAGGGCCTTCTCCTTGGCAACGGGCCGCGGCCCGAGGACCCCGAAGCCGAGCACCTGCAGGAGGATCTGCGCGCCGAGCTTTTCGGGACGGCTGATGTGCAGCAGTCGATCGAGGACGCAATTCCCTGGAATCCGCCCGACGGCCCGACGCCCGAGGGGCTGCCGGGCTCGGAACGCTGAGGACTGCGGACCAACGGCTGCGGAAGCACGGACCAACTGCCAGTCCGAAATGCTGACTGAATGCGAATTGGGAAACTAATTGCGAATTGAGGGTAGGCCGAGCGTGTCCGCATCCCGCACTTAGTGTCCCAATCCGCAGTTAGTCAGCTAGCCGCAATGGCAGTTGGTCCGTGATTCCGCAGCAGTTAGTCCGTGATTCCGCAGTCGTTAGTCCCTGCGTCGCGTCCTCGCTTTGAGCAGATTTAGCGGATGCCAACTGCATCACTAACCCGCCGCGTCGCCTTCTCGGCGGCGCATCGCTACAGCCGGCCGGAGTGGAGCGAGGAAAAGAACGCAAGCACCTTCGGCGCGTGCGCCTGGCCGAACTTTCATGGCCACAGCTACGTGTGTGATGTGACGGTCAGCGGGCCGATCGACGACCAGACCGGATTCGTGGTGGACCTCGGCGTGCTCGACAGGATTCTGCGCGAGCAGGTGCGCGAGAAATTCGATCACCGCAACATCAATCTCGACGTGCCGGAGTTTGGCGACGGCCAGCTCGTTCCCACTGGTGAGAATCTCGCGCGCTACATCTTCGACCGCGTTGAGAGCCAGCTGCCCAAGCCCGCCAGAGTCGTGCGTGTCACCGTTGGCGAAGACGATACACTGAGCGCAACCTACAGCCGCGAGTAATCCCCAATCGTGTCCGTTCTATCGTCGCGCCGAGTCAGCCGCGCGCTGTTCATCGTTGCTGCCCCATTTCTGCTGAGCGCATGCGTCACCGTCATGCGCACAGTCAATCCGTCGGGATCGGCCCGCGCCGAGCTTACCCATAGCATCGACTCGCTGACATTGCAGCCGGTGTTCAGGAATGCGCAGTGGGGTGTTCTGATCGTGAACCCCCGCACCGGAGATACGCTTTACTCGAAGAACGCCGGCAAACTGTTCATGCCTGCATCCAATATGAAGATCGTTACGAGCGCGGTCGCTCTGACGCTGCTCGGCGCCGACTACTCGTACAGGACGACCTTCGCCACCGACGGCGAAGTGCGCGATTCGCTTCTCGACGGCAATCTGATCGTAATCGGGCGGGGTGACCCCACCATTAGCGACAACATGCGCGGCCTCGCGACGCTGGTGATGGACACGCTCGCTGACTCGGTGCGCGCGCACGGGATCCGGCAGGTGACGGGCTCCCTGGCGCGAGTCGGCAATGCGTTTCCGGACTCCGTTCACGGATACGGCTGGGAGTGGGACGACCTCGGCGAGTACTATGCCGCGGGCGTCGACGAGCTGATCTTCAACGAAGGCATGGCGCCGACGTCGCTGCGTCCGCCACCCGACACGGTGCGCGACAGTCTCTACTCCGGTCCCGCGAAAGATCCGGCGACAGGATACCTCAATGCCTTCAACGACGCTTTGATCCGAAAGCACATCAACGTCGAGGCGGGAGTGATGGACTCCATTCTTCCGACGCCGATCAAGATGGACACGTTGTTCACGTACATATCACCGCCGCTGCGGAATATTTTGCCCGCGCTGTTGAAGCCGTCTCAAAATCAGATCGCGGAGATTCTGCTCAAGACGATTGGGCTGGAGCGCGGTGGAATGGGAACCGCCGACAGCGCGCGCAAGATCGTCGCGCAGCAATTGCTCGCATGGGGCGTGCAGCCCGACGGCTTCGCGATCTACGACGGCAGCGGTCTCTCGCGTCACGATCTGGTGTCGCCCGAGACGCTGGTGCGGGTGCTGGACCGAATCCAGCAGGACACCGCGTTCGCCGTTTACTACAACGCTATGCCGATCGCGGGCGTCGACGGAACCTTGAAGGACCGGATGAAGGGCACTCCCGCGGAGGGAAACGTTCACGCCAAGACCGGCTCGATCGGCGCCGCGCGATCGCTCTCCGGCTACGTGACGAGTGCCGATGGTGAGCGGCTGATCTTCAGCATCCTCGCCAACAACTGGACGACGCCCAGCTCGGCGGTGACGGGGGTCGCGGATCAGATCGTCGCGGCGCTCGCATCTTACCGCGCCCATTGACCGCGTAAGCAGACTCATACTCGGCTGATGCTGACAGTCGCGGAGGCAAGCGAGCGGATCCTCGCCGAGATCAGACCGCTTGACGCCGAACGTGTACCGCTGCGTCAGGCGCTAGGTCGCGTCTGCGCGGAGGACATCTCGGCGACCGTGACGATGCCCCCGTGGAGCAATTCGTCGATGGACGGTTACGCGTTGCGATCCGCGGATATCACTCCAGTGATGAGCGGGGAGCGCGTGAAGCTCAAGGTGGTGGCGACGATAGCCGCGGGCGGTTTCGCGCCCAGGGCGCTGCGCCGCGGTGAAGCGATGCGGATCATGACCGGCGCGCCGGTTCCCGAGGGCGCGGATTCGGTGATCAGGAAAGAAGACACCGATGGTGGCAAGAAGACAGTGGAGATCCGCGCAGCGCGCGACGTCTGGAAGAACATCAGACCGGCAGGCGAAGACTTCCAGCGCGGCGATGTGCTCGCGCGGCGCGGCAACCCGGTCAGGCCCGCGCTGATCGGCGTTCTCGCATCGACGGGCGTGCGGAAGGTGTCGGTGTTCAAGCGACCGCGGGTGGCGATCATCAGCTCGGGAAACGAGCTCGTCGAGCTCGACGATTTCGACGAGGTCGAGGCGGCGCGGAAGATCGTGTCTACCAATGGCTACACGCTGGTTGCGCTGACCAGAGTTGCCGGCGGGATTCCGCTCGATCTCGGAATCGCGGAAGACACTCCGGCGTCGTTGAAGCGAAAGCTGCGACAGGCTAAGGGCTGCGATCTGATTCTCACTTCGGCCGGCGTCTCGGTAGGAGACCTCGACCACGCCCGCGATGTCTTCGCTGACCTGGGCGGAGATCAGAAATTCTGGAAGGTCAAAATGCGCCCGGGAGCACCGCTGGCCTTCGGCATGCTCGAGGATGTGCCATGGCTCGGACTCTCCGGTAATCCGGTGTCTGCAATGGTGAGCTTCGAGCTCTTCGTGCGGCCCGCCCTGCGCAAGATGCAAGGCCACGCGGCTCCGTTTCGCCGCACCGTTCCCGTGAAAATCGAGGAGGAGATTAAGACCGGCGCGAAGCTTACTCACTTTCTCCGCGCGATCGTGACGCGCCGCGAGGACGGCTCGTTGACGGCGCGCCTCACCGGCCCGCAGAGCTCGGCAGCCCTCACCTCGATGGCGAAGGCCAACGCGCTGCTGATCGTCCCCGAAAGCTCCCAGAAGGTGGCCCGGGGATCGCAGCTCAATGCACTGATGCTAGACCAGAGCCTGGAAGAAACCTCGGCCTTCTCCCTGTGATCGACAAAGGCGAAGTCGCCGCAATCGGCGGGAGCGCAGCTCTCGACGGCGATGCACTGGTGCTGGCGCTCACGAGAAGGTTTCGCACGTCGGTTCAGGACGTAGCGGTCGGCGACCGGACATACAGCATCCTAAAGCCGGCCAATGCCGACGATCTGATCAGAGAGGAAGACTTCGTGAAGGACGAGCGGCTTCCGTATTGGGCCGACGTCTGGCCGTCGTCGATCATTCTCGCCGGGAAGCTGCTGAAGCTCGACGGAGCTGGACGCACCGCGCTCGAGCTCGGGTGCGGAGTGGGGCTGAGCACACTCGCCGCGACGACCGCGGGCTTCGACGTTCTGTCCACGGACTACTACGAGGATGCGCTCGATGTCACGCGCGCGAATGTCTTTCGAAATCTCGGGCAATCGGCGCGAACGCGGCTCGTCGATTGGCGGCATTTTCCAGCAGATATTGGAACCTTCGATCTGGTTTTCGCATCGGACGTGCTCTACGAGAAGGAATACGCGGAGCTGCTGCCGCTGATTCTGGCGCGGTCGCTGGCGGTGGGCGGGCGGGCGCTGATTGCGGATCCGGGGAGGCTCGCCGCGCCGATCTTTGTCGAAGGGTGCCGCAGTGCCAAGCTGGTCGTGCGCGAAAAAAGAACTCTCCCGTTCGCGGCGGGAGAGATCAGACAGAAGATCGATATCTTCCGGATCGAACGCGGCTAACGTTCCGTTGCATCACATCTGGCGATACTTCGGGCCGCTGCCGCCCTCGCGCGGCGTCCAGCGCGGGCCGATGACATCGGTCGCTTTACAATCCACACAATTCGCGGGACTCACCACCAGGCGCTCGCCGTCCCGCTCGTAGACGCCCGCCGGGCACATGTGCGTATACAACTCGGCGACATCAGCTGTGATGTCGGGACCGACGAGTAGATGCGAAGGGATGTCGTCGCGGGTTGCGTTGCCCGACTTGAAGACCGCATCGAGCTTGCTGAAGGTCAGCTTGCCATCGGGCGTGAACGGCGTTGGCGGCTTCACTTCCCTCGCAACGTCCGCGTCCTGGTGCGATTCGATCTTTCCGCCGAACAGCGCGCCGCCGGTCACGGTCATGATTCCCGCCTTCAGGCCGGCGGTATAAAAACCACTCTTCTGGAACGCGAGCCTCATGTTGCGACGGCGGCGCAGATCTTCGACGATGAAGCTGCCGTCGACCATGGTGTCGTATTCCCTGAGCGTCGCGGCGGAGGTGTCCTTGCGCTTCAAGGCGTCGAACGCCGCGCGCGCGGCGAACATCCCGGACTGCATCGCGTAGTGAATTCCCTTCAGCGACGCGACCTCGACGAAGCCGGCGGAGTCCCCGACGATCATCAAGCCATCGCCGTGGCGTCGCTTCGGCAAAGCGTAGTAGCCGCCTTCGGGAATCGTCTTGGCGCCCCACTCCACCATCTCTCCGCTCTCGAGGATATCGCGAAACAGCGGGTTGAGCTTCATCCGCTGGAGCATCTCGTGGACGTCGTCGGTGGTGCGCTTGTAATCGAGACCCACCACCAGACCGAGCGCGACGAGATTCCGGGTCAGCGGATACATGAAGCTTCCGCCGAAACAATCTTTCGGAAGCGGCCAGCCTAGGGTGTGCACCACCGCGTCGAGCGGCTTGAGCGTCTCCCAGACTTCCTTGACGCCGAGCGCGAAGATTTGCGGATTGTCGGACGCGATCTTCTGCCATTGCATGTACGCCTGCGACAGCGTCCCTCGCGTTCCCTCGGCGAGAACGGTGATCTGGGCGGTGATGTCGGTCGGCGGTGTATAGCCCGAGCCTTGCTCGCCAGTCCGTGACAATCCCGACGGAGTCGTGCGCACGCCGGTCACCCGCTGGCCTTCGGTGAGCAGTGACGCCGCCGGAAAGCCCGTGAAAATATTGACGCCGAGGCCTTCTGCTTTTTCGCCGAGCCAACGCACGATCTCGCAGATCGAGCCGATGTAATAGCCGTGATTCTGCATCGTCGGAGGCGTCGGCATCCGGATGGCGCGGCTCTCGGTCATGAAGTAGACCCGCTCGCCGGCTACCGGTGCGCGGAAGGGAAAGTCGCCGTCCTTGAGCTCGGGGAACAACGCCCGGATGGCGATTGGGTTGACGACAGCGCCGCTCAACGAGTGCTCTCCGAGGGCGCCGGCTTTCTCGAGCACGCCGATCTGGATGTCACCGAGGTCGCCGCCGGCTTCATTGTCGGCCTTCACCAATCGCGCGAGCGCAATCGCGCCGGCGAGCCCTGCCGGTCCCCCACCGACGAAGAGCACATCCATTGGCACCGCCTCGGCGTCGGGTGGTTCAGTGAGTATCAGCTTGTCGAGAGGAAGTGGCGCCTGATGCGCCGATGGCAGGACCTTTAGCTCGCGCGGCATCAGTGGTGTTTCTTGGCCTCGCGCACCGCTTCGGTGAGCGCAGGAATCACCTCGAACACATCGCCGACGATTCCGTAGTCGGCGACCTTGAAGATCGGCGCATCCTTGTCCCTGTTGACGGCGACGATGGTTCTCGAGGTGCGCATGCCGGCGAGATGCTGCACGGCGCCGGAGATTCCCACCGCCACGTAGAGCTCCGGACTCACCAGCCGGCCCGTCTGCCCGATCTGATCGCTGTGCGGGCGCCAGCCGTCGTCGGTTACCGCGCGCGTCGCGCCGACTGCTGCATTTCCAAACGCAGCGGCGAGATCCTCGACGAGCTTGAAATTCTCGGCTGCCTTGAGACCACGACCCCCCGCGACAACGACTGGCGCTTCAGCAAGGTCCAGCTTGCCACCGCTGCCCTGTCTGGTTTCTACCACTTTGACGCGGGATGCCGCCGGGTCGGCCGCCGGCTGCGCCGACTCTACCCGACCAGCCTTGGGATTCTTTGCGGGGGCAATGACGTTCGGCCGCATTGCGATGATCGCCGGCTGCGAATTGATCGCGATCGTCGCGATCACCTTTCCAATGTTCATCGGATGCTTGACCACGATCGCATCGCCATCGACGTCGAAGGAAAGCACATCGGTGACGAGGGCCACGCCGAGTCGCGCGGCGACCCGCGGCGCGAGATCGCGGCCCTGCGCCGTAGTGCTGAACACGGCCGCGCGATATCCGCCGGACTTGATGCGATCGGCAGCAGTCGCGGTCGCAGCTTCGGGGTTGTAGTTGGCGAGGCCCGCGTTCTCCACGACGATCACAAGGTCTGCACCGTGCTCACCGATCTGGGGCGCCTTGGCGGCAACCCCCGAGGGACCCATCAGCAGCGCGTGAACTTCCCCGCCGCCGAGCTTGTCGGCGAGCATCCGCGCCGCGGTGACAGCCTCGAGACCGACCTTTCTGATTTCTCCGCCGCGGGTTTCGACGAAAGCAAAGACGTTGGGCATCAGAGAACCTTCGCCTCCGTCTGCAGAAGCTTCACCAGCTCGGGCACCGCCGCGGCGCCCTCACCGACGATGCGGCCCGCTTGTCGCTCGGGCGGAAGCTCGACTTTGCGCACCGTCAGCTGCGACTGTGGCAGCTGCGCGGCTTTCACTACGAGGGGCTTTTTCTTGGCCGCCATGATTCCCTTGAGCGATGGAAGTCGAGCCTGGTTCAACCCTTCATCGACGGTGAGAACGGCGGGAAGTGGAAACTCGACGATCTCCTGCGCGCCCTCGAGCTCGCGCTTCGCTTTTCCCTTTCCATTGGCGATCTCCAGTGATGAGATCGCCGAGACGCAAGCCAGCCCCAGAAGCTCCGCGACCATCTGGCCGACGACCCCGTTCGCCGAATCGGGCGACATCTTGCCGAAGAAGATCAGATCGTAGGCGCCAGACTTCAGCTCTTCGGCCAGCGCTTTAGCGATCGCGAGACCGTCGAACGGTACCTTGTCGGCCTTGAGCTGGATGCCCTTGTCGGCGCCCATGCTGAGCGCCTTGCGAATGGTTTCCTGGACGACGTCCGGGCCGAGTGAGATGACGGTGACTTCACTGCCGGCGTTGGCATCCCTGAGCTTGAGCGCGGCCTCGACGCCCCAGGCGTCGAAATCGTTGAGATCGAACTTTAATCCAGCCTCGTCGACCGACGCGTTGTCGGCCGCGATCCGGAAGCGTACATCCATGTCCGGCACCCGCTTGACGCACACGGCAATCTTCACCGCGGAATCTCCATGTGAATGATTTCACATAAAGATACACGGAACGGGCCGCCGACTATAAAACTGCGCCGCGGCGTGACTTGACGAAGGCTTCGGCGCCGCCGGCGAGAGTGAAAGGTGTCGCACACGAAACGGGCCCGGACGCCACCCCAGCGCCGGGCCCTTCGCTCCGCTTGGACTGCAGCCGGTTGAAGCATACAGTGCTTGCGTCAGTTTTCCGTCAGATGCTAAGGCCCTTGGTCCCTAACCGCTTCTAGTTCGAGCGGACCACTTACTCGAAGGCGCTGATGCCGGTCACCGCCTGGCCGAGGATCAAGGTGTGGATGTCATGGGTGCCCTCGTAGGTGTAGACGCTCTCGAGATTCTCCATGTGTCGCATCGACGAATACTCGGCGAGGATGCCGTTGGCGCCGAGGAGGCGACGCGCTTCGCGAGCGATGTCGGTCGCGGCGCTGACGTTGTTGCGTTTGGCGAGCGACACCTGCTGAGGAGTGAAGGTGCCGGCGTCTTTCAGCCTGCCCAGATGGAGCGCGAGCAGCTGGCCCTTGACCAGCTCGGTCAGCATGTCAGCCAAACGCTGCTGCTGCAGCTGGAACCCGGCGATGGGCTTGCCGAACATCACTCTGTTGCCGGCATAGGCGAGCGCTTCCTCGTAACAGGCTTGCGCGGCACCCATCGCACCCCATGCGATGCCGTAGCGCGCCTGGGTGAGGCACATCAGCGGGCTCTTGATGCCGCCGGATTTGGGCAGCAGGGCGTCGGCAGGAACGCGCACGTCCTGAAGCACCAGCTCGCTGGTGTCGGACGCGCGCAGGGAGAGCTTGCCGTGCTGATCCTTGGCGGTGAAGCCTGGAGCATCGGTCGGGACGATGAATCCGCGGATCGATTTGTCGCTCTTGTCGTCACCCGTCTTCGCCCAGACGATCGCGACTTGCGCGGTGGATCCGTTGGTGATCCACATCTTGGCGCCATTGATCACCCAGCTTCCATCGCGCTGGACCACGGCGCGGGTGATCATGCCCGACGGGTTCGACCCGTAATCGGGCTCCGTCAGACCGAAGCATCCGATTATTTCGCCCTGCGCCATTTTCGGGAGGTAGTGGCGCTTCTGCTCCTCGCTTCCGAACGCGAAAATGGGGTACATCACCAATGCGCCCTGCACCGAGGCAAACGAACGCACGCCGGAATCGCCGCGCTCGAGCTCGTGCATGATGAGACCGTAGGCGACGTTATTGAGACCCGCGCAGCCGTACTCCTCCGGCAGGTTCGCGCCGAACATCCCCAGATTGGCCATCTCGGGGATGAGCTGCTTCGGAAATCTTCCTTCTATGTAGCAGTCGCCGATGACGGGGAGGACTTTCTCGTCGACGAAAGAGCGAACGGTATCGCGAACGGCGCGCTCTTCTTCGGAGAGGATGGAGTCGAGATTGTAGAAGTCGGTCATTGGAGAAAGGTAGCGGGACTGATGGATATAAACTGCCACTGAAGACTACCGGCGGGAGGCCGTGGGCCACACGGCGAGAGGCCGCGCGCTAAAGCACGTTTGTCGTTTGAGCCCGCGGCCTCGAGCCGGCACGCCCACGGCCTCTCGCCGGTAGTCTTCAGTTAGTCCTCGGTCCTATGCAACGGCCCGGCACGCCAGCGGCGTGATGCCGACGGCCTTCGCCTTATTCCTGAAGCTCGCTCCGTGATCGACTACCAGCCCCTGCTCGTCCTGCCATTGGTGCACCATCTCGTGGAGCAGGGTGTGTAGGGCCTCTTCCCAGCCGTCGCGGCGGATGTGGCGGCGGCTGATCACGATCTCCGGCTCACAGCCCTCGCTCGCCGGACAGTAGTGGCCGAGGCGGCTCTTCATCCGGCGCGAGATGCGAATGGGGATGGTGCGGAGTGAGCCGCCGAACCGTTCTGCATTGTAGGTCGCATGCCAGTGGGCGAGCTCCTGAATGAGCGGCAGATCCGAGGGATTGGTGCGCTCCGGCGCGCGTTTCCGGTGCTCGGCCGGAGGACGCGGGACGGGAAATTCGAGGATTGTCCGGCGCGCGGCATTGCGCGCGACACGGGTGCGGCCGTGAACGAAAATGATTATCGCGCGCCACACTTCCTCGCTCGCGTCGAGAAAGCTGTTGTGGATGCGGAGCTCGCCCCCGCTGTAGCTCACCACCACGGTGCGGTTGGTGGTCAATCGCACCCGATATTGCCCGCCGAGCCCGAGGCGTTGAAGACGCGCGCGCAGCTCCTCCGCATTTTTCGGGGGTGCTTCGTCGAGCTCCAGCGCGAGCTGGTCGCGGTCACTCAGGGGCCACATACTCGGAGCGCTTGAAGCACTTGTGTGGGCCCTGGACGAAAGTCCGCTGCTCCTTCGACCAGACGTGGGTGAACACATCGATGGTCTCGAGCCCGATTTCGATGGTGTTGACTGAAGAAGGCCGTCCTCCCCGCGATCGGTTCGAGACGGTGCCCGCAGTCGAGATCACGGTCCCTTTCCGGGTGTGCTCGATGTAGTGCACCGATTCCTGATGATCGTGACCACAACACACTAAGTCGACGCCCATCTCGGCGAAAGCCCCGAGAATCTTCTGGGTATTCTTGAGTCCGTGCCGCTGCGAGAGCTCGCCGCGCACGGGGTTGTGGTGCATCACGATCACCCGGGCATCGCGCGGCGCCGCCTTCTCGAAGATCTTCTTCGCTTCGGTGAGCTGGTGCTTGTGGATGTCGCCGATGATCGAGATGTCGCGAACGTTCCAGGTCAGCGTCCGCCACGTCACGCCGTGGGATGTGTTGAGGCCGACGAAGGTCGCGCCCGGCACGTGGAGTACCGGCTCCAGGTTGCGGTCGATGAACCGGCGGTAGTTGCCATAGATGTGCGAGGAGTTCCGAATTCCGAGCGGAGCGCGCCACCACTTCACGTCGTGGTTGCCGGGAATCGTGATCACCTTGCTGACTTTCTTGGCGTCGCGGATGAATGCGGCGGCGCGCTGGAATTCCCCTGCGCGCGCCCGCTGGGACAAGTCCCCCGATATCGCAACCACGTCGTACTTCTTCGCCTGGATTATCTCTTCGATCGCCTGGATTTGCTCGGGCACCGCCGGCCAGCCAAAGTGCAGATCGGAGACGTGGAATACTGACGTCACGCCTGGAGTTCGCTAGGGCGCGACGATGAGATCCGCGAAATGCGTCGCGACGCTGGCCGTGAGCGCTGGAGACAGTGTTTTCATCGGATCGCTCGATACTTCGCCCGCCCATTTGATCTGCGCCATCCGGGAGTCGATCATCACCACGCGTAAGGTCGCAACGCCCATACCATTCCCGCGATTCTCCAGCCTCAGCTCTACCGGCAGCAGTGCGTAGCGCTGGCCCTTGAGCCCAACGAGTCGACGCACCTGGGATGCCAGCGGATCTCGCACCGTCGTCTCCGGCAGTAGCCGGCCACGAAGCCACTCTGCCGACAGCGAGCGCGCGTCCGTCATCAGTATGCTGTTCAGTTTGGATGCCCGCTCGATCTCACTGCCGAAGGTCCACGACTGACCGAGCCCGCGCGCGGTGAGTGCTGCCTCGATCTGATCGTCGAGCGCGGCGAGAAAAACGGCCCGATTCGGAATCTGCTGCTGCCAGCCGATGGTGTCGGTCGAGGACAGGTACTGCACCGGAAAGACGACGATCTCCTGGCCCGTCAACCGCTCCAACGGACGGAGTGCAACCGGAGAGGCAGCCGTTTCGGCCGGCTTCGAGGAGCAGCCGATGCTGCAAAGCGTCGCGCTCAGCGCGATAAAAAGTGTTCGCAACGGTTGGTTTTTGGATTGCGGGGAAAGTTAACGCATACTCAATTTCATCGCATGAGTGACAACACTCTCGCGCGCAGGATCCGCACGACCATCGTCTGGACGCTGGTGGCGGTGCTTGGCGCGGTGAGCTTCGGCTGGCTGGCTCTTTCCCGCGGTGAGACCATCAATGCCGCGTGGCTGCTCGTGGCGGCGCTCTGCACCTACGCCGTCGCCTATCGGTTCTACAGCAAATTCATCGCGGCCCGGGTCTTCGCCCTCGATCCCGCGCGTCCGACGCCATCGGTCCGGCTCAACGATGGCCGCGATTTCATGCCGACCAATCGATGGATCGTCTTCGGCCACCACTTCGCCGCCATCGCCGGTCCGGGTCCGCTGGTCGGACCAACCCTCGCCGCGCAATTCGGCTTCCTGCCCGGAGCGCTGTGGATCATCATCGGAGTGGCGCTCGGCGGCGCGGTCCAGGACTTCGTCATCCTCTGCGCTTCGGTACGCCGCGACGGCAAATCACTCGGCCAGATGGCCAAGGAAGAGATCGGAACCGTCGCTGGGTACATCGCTCTGGTGTCAGTGCTGGGAATCATGATCGTGCTGATTGCGGTTCTCGCGCTCGTCGTTGTCAACGCGCTCAAGGCAAGTCCGTGGGGAGTCGTCACCATCGGACTCACCATCCCGACAGCGCTGATCATGGGTGTCTACATGCGCTGGGTGCGCCCACATCACGTGCTCGAGGCCAGCGCGATCGGCGTGCTGCTGCTCTTCGCCTCGTTATTTGCGGGGCGCTGGGTAGCCTTCAACCCCGCGTTGGCACCGTACTTCACTCTCAGCGGCAAGACGCTGGCGATGCTCGTGATGGCCTACAGCTTCTTCGCCTCGGTACTTCCGGTCTGGCTGCTGCTGGCGCCGCGCGACTATCTGTCGGCCTTCGTCAAGATCGGCGTCATCGCCGCCCTCGCGCTGGGCATCGTGATCGTGTTGCCGCCGCTGCAGATGCCGGCGCTCACCCAGTTCGCCAACGGCGAAGGGCCGATTTTCGCCGGCAAGATTTTTCCGTTTGCGTTCATAACGATTGCGTGCGGATCGATCAGCGGTTTCCATGCGCTGATCGCATCGGGCACGACCCCGAAGCTGCTCGCCAGCGAGGGGGATGCCCGCATGATCGGCTACGGCGGGATGCTGATGGAGTCACTCGTCGCGGTGATGGCGTTGATCGCGGCGTGTGTGCTGACACCGGGCGTCTACTTCGCGATCAACGCGCCGGCAAGCGCAATCGGCACCACGGCGGCGAGTGCTGCGACCGCGGTCCAGCACTGGGGCTTCACGCTCGATCCGGCTCAGATGCAGGTGCTCGCGCAAAACGTCGGGGAGAAGACTTTGCTCTCCCGCACCGGCGGCGCTCCGAGTCTGGCCGTTGGGATGGCGCAGCTATTTTCCAGCGTGCTCGGCGGTCCGACGGCGATGGCGCTCTGGTACCACTTCGCCATCATGTTCGAGGCGTTGTTCATCCTCACCACCGTCGATGCCGGCACCCGCGTCGGTCGCTTCATGCTCCAGGATCTGTTGAAGTACGTCTGGGCGCCGATCGGTCGGGTATCGTGGTACCCGGCGGTGCTCATCTCGAGTGCGCTCATTGTCGCGATGTGGGGTCACTTTCTCTACCAGGGCGTGATGGATCCGCTCGGCGGGATCAATTCGCTGTGGCCGCTGTTTGGTATCTCCAATCAGCTGCTGGCGGCGGTTGCACTCTGTGTCGGCACGACGGTGATCATCAAGATGGGGAAAGGCCGCTACGCGTGGGTAACGATTCTCCCACTGATGTGGCTCGTGGTCGTGACGATGACGGCGGGTTGGCAGAAGATCTTCGCCAGCGATCCGAAGCTCGGATTCTTTTCACACCTCGGCATGATCCAGCGCGCGCTTCTGAGCGGCGGACTCCCGCCAGGCATTCATAGTGTCGCCGACGCGCATCGGATGATCTGGAACGATCGAATCGACGCCGCTGTCGCCGCGTTCTTTCTGCTCTCGGTGGTGGCGATTCTCATCGCATCGATCCACGAGTGGTTGGTCATCCTGACCGGACGCAAGGCGGCCCAAAGCACCGAAGTACCGTTCGAGGTGGCGACCAGGGCGGCGTAGCCGATCAGCAGCTCGGCACCGCCAAACCGTGCGGGCGCATGGAGAACGCGCCGGTAGCCATCCCCCGCGCCGATCTGGCTGACCAGCCTCCGACGATTCCGCCGGCTTGGTAAACTCCGAGGAGAACGATTCGCTCGTCACTGCCGGGGTTCAATTCGATTGCGATCGAGTCGACGGCGCGGGCCCGCGATCGCGCGGGAGATCCGTCGCTACCGAACGCGGTGGGAAGCGAATTTTCTCCGCGCCACTCGAGCCCGAGGCGTTGAAGTTCGAGATCGTAGACACCAATCGTCGAGGCCCCACCCGCGATGAGCGGCTCATCGAGAGCATGGCGGTATTCTACGAATCCGATGGCGCCGCACACCTGGCGCGCGTCGATCCTGTCCGGACCGAGCGGATAGGGATTGGTCAACGAGAGCTTGGCATCCCACACGCCGACGAGGCGATCACTTTCGCCCGTCGCGGATGTACCGGGATGGCTTGTTCCGCAGGCAGCGGACGCAACCAGAACCAATAGCACGCTCGACTTCACGCGGCCTCCACCTCGCGCGCGGATGTGCCTTCGCCGAGCTCGGCGTCCGGCGCTGGTTCGCTGGCTTCCTCCAGCTGCTCGTCGTGCTCGAAGAAGTCCCGCAGCCGGTAAGCATGACCAAGGAGATATGGGACACTGGTCACGACGACATTGGGCTTGAACAGGAACGCGGTCCTGATGTAGAACGCGGTCTTGTTGTGAAGCAGGTGCTCCCACCAGCGCTTGGGCACAATCTCGGGCACCACCACCGTGACGAGCTCGCCCGGCATCACCAGCCGCAAGCTCTCGACGTATTCCACCAAAGGTCTGAGCACAGACCGATACGGCGACGGAATAACCACCAGTGGAATTCCGATGTCCCACGATTCCCATTCTGATTGGAGCTTCGGCGTCGCCGATGGATCGACCTCGACGTAGACCGCGACCACTTCATCCGAGATCGCAGTCGCGTACACGAGGGCGCCAGAGGTGGCTTTGGTGATGCCGTTCACGGGCACCACCACCGAATGGTGCATCGGGGCGATCGGACTCTGACCCGTGAACTGGACATCAGCGGCAAACTGGGCGTAATGGCGATGGATCTTCCGCAGCAGCAGAATGATCAGCGGAATGATCAGGACTACTATCCACGCACCTTCGATGAACTTGGTGACGACCTGGATGACCGAGACGATGCCCGTGGCCAAAGCCCCGACCCCGTTCAAGGCCGCTTTCCATCGCCAGCCGGGCTGCCTCGAGCGAATCCAGTGCAGGACCATTCCCGCCTGCGACAGGGTGAAGCACACGAAGACCCCGACCGCGTAAAGCGGGATCAGCGCGTTGGTCTGGCCGTGGAAAATCGAGACGATCAGCGCCGCGATCACCCCGAGCGCAATAATGCCGTTAGAGAAGGCGAGCCTGTCCCCGCGGGCCGCGAGCTGCCGCGGCATGTAGCCGTCGTTGGCCAAAATGCCGGACAACCGCGGAAAATCCGCGAAGGCGGTGTTCGCCGCGAGAACGAGGATCGCGAAGGTGCTGTACTGGAAAACGTAGTACACACCCCCGTGACCGAAGATGCGATCGGCGAGCTGCGACAACACCGTGTCGGTGGTCGTCGGCATGACGGCGTAGTGCCTGGCCAGCAAACTCGTGCCGAGGAAGAACGCAGCCAGAATGGTCACCATCATTCCCAAGGTCGCGGCGGCGTTCTTCTGGCCGGGCTTCCTGAAGGCCATCACTCCATTGGAGATCGCTTCGGTGCCAGTCATGGCGGCGCATCCTTCGGCGAATCCACGGATCAGCAGGTAGGCGAGGGCGAACCCCGTCGGAACGCTGGCCAGGCCATGTTGCCGGACAGACACCGGATCCACCCTCATCTGGCCAATCGCCGGCCCGCCGTCGGCGCCGAGAAAGGCCCGGTATGCTCCGAAGCCGATCAGCCCCACCATCATCACCACGAACACGTAGGTCGGCACGCTGAACGCGAGCCCCGACTCACGCACGCCTCGCAAATTGACCACGGCGAGGATCGCGATCGCGAGCACGCATAGCAGCACGGTGTGCGGAATCAGCGAGTGATAAGCGGAGGTTATCGCGGCAACTCCTCCCGCAATCGATACCGCGACCGTCATGATGTAATCCGTGAGAAGCGCGGCGGCGGCGACGAGACCCGAGCCCGTTCCCAGATTCTCTTTGGCGACGGTGTACGACCCGCCACCGTTGGGGTAGGCGAAAATCGTCTGACGGTAGGATAGCCCGACGAGTACGAGCAACCCTACGATCACCGCCGAGATCGGCACCGCGTATTGCACCGCGGCGGCGGTACCGAGGACCGCCAGAACGATCAGGATCTGGTCAGTCGCGTACGCCACCGAGGAAATCGCGTCCGACGACAGGACGGCCAGCGCTGTCTTCTTGCTCAGTCGCTCGCCCTCGAGACGCTCGCTTGGCAGCGGCCGGCCAAAGAGCAGCCGCTTGAATCGAGTATAGGCGGTGGCCATGGCATTAAAGCTCGTTGCTCCCGGTTTCGGTCTGCACAAAGATTTCACAAAACCGCAAACACCCGTCTGTAGTGCCCCAGCCTGCGTTATGCGATTTTTCGTAGGTGGCAGCTCGCACAGCGCTCATAATCGATGACGAGCCCCAAATTCGGGGCGTCGTTCGTAACGCGTTGGCCGCAGACTTCACGACGGTGGTCGAAGCTGCCACCGCGGCCGACGGCCTCCGACTGGTCGAAGAGCAACACCCCGGATTCATCGTGCTCGATCTCGGGCTGCCGGACATGAGTGGCGTCACCGTTTGTGAGCGAATCCGGCGAACGTCGGACGCGCTCGTCCTCGTGCTGTCGGCCAGGCACGCCGACCGTGAGAAGGCGATGCTGCTGGATGCGGGCGCAGATGACTACGTGACGAAGCCGTTCAGCACCATCGAGCTCACCGCCAGGGTGAGGGCACTCCAACGGCGCGCGACGACGGCCCGATCAACCAAGTCCGGCACCATCCGATATGGTGGGCTGGCGATGGATCTCGAGAAGCGGAGCGTCGCGAGTAACGGTAAGGAAGTTCATCTCACACCGATCGAGTGGGGGTTGTTGAAGGTCCTGATGACAAATGCCGGCAAAACACTCACCCATCGGCAGCTTTTCAACGCAGTCTGGAGCGGACGGCAATTCGGCGACGCGCAACAGTACCTGCGTGTGCACATCGCGAATCTGCGCCGGAAGATCGAGACGAATCCTATCGACCCAAGGCACATCCTCACCGAGCCGGGAGTCGGATACCGGTTCGTGGCATCCTCGGTCGAGCCGTTCAACCAGTGACCCGACGCCAGTGGTCGATGTGGGTGCTGGCCTTTGCCGCTCTCGCCGGCGCGAGCCTGGGCTTATATGCAGTTCGCCCGCAACTTGAAGAGGCCCACGTAGCGCTGGTCTTCCTCCTCGTGGTGCTTGGTGCGAGTGCAGCCGGCGGACGCGCGCTCGGGATGAGTACTGCGCTCGCGGCGTTTGTGATCTTCGATTGGATTTTCCTGCCGCCTTACCGGACTCTGCTCGTCCGCAATCCACTCGATTGGCTGGTATTGATTGTCTTTCTCATCACCAGCGTGGTCGCCGCTCAACTCCTGTACAAAGCTCGGTCGGAGCGGCAGGCGGTGGAGAGCGCACAAGCCCTGCGCGAAGCTGATAAGCTCAAGGACGCGCTGCTGGCGTCACTCTCTCACGATCTGCGCACTCCTCTCACCGCGATCAAGGGGCTCGCGCACGAGCTCCAGTCGCTGGGTGATGAACGAACGCTTATGATCGAGGAGCAGGCAGATCGCCTGAATCGCCTGGTGACCGATCTCCTCGACATCGGCAGACTGAATGGCGGCGCTTTACCGCTCGACATTCAGATCAACGCTGTCGACGATCTGCTGGGCGCGGTGCAGCAACATGTCGCGGCGCGGCCTGACAAAGACCGGCTGACAATATTTCTGGACGACCCCGCGTCGATTTCCTTCGGCAAGTTTGATTTTGTGCACACGCTCAGAATTCTTGCCAATCTCGTCGACAACGCGTTCAAGCACACGCCGGCGGAGACCGCGATCGAGCTGAGTGGCGGTGTTGAAGGCAACGCCGTCGTTTTTCGGGTAAGCGACAGGGGTCCGGGCTTGCCGTTCGAGCAAAGCGACGACGCGTTTCTGCCATATCAACGTTTGCAAGGCGAGCCATCTGGGGACTCCACTGGGCTGGGCCTTTGGATCGCGCGCCGGCTAGCCGATGCTGAAGGTGGAACGCTTACGTATTTCCCCCGAACGGACGGAGGTCTCACCTTCGAGCTGAGACTTCCGGCCGCCGCGCCGTGACGCTAAGCTCCCCGCACCCTTCTGCACTCCCACCTGACGAATGAAAAAGGTTATCGCGCTCACGCTTTGCGCGGCCGCTTCCCTTGGCGCGCAACAGACAACTCCGTTCGATTTCTCGATCAAGAACATCATGCGCGGGCCCGAGCTCTATGGCCGACAGCCCGACAACGTCCGCTGGAGCGCGGACAGCAAGTGGATCTATTTCAACTGGCTCGAGCCCGGCACCGACTGGCGCGAGCGGCCACAGCAATTCCGGGTGCGCGCGGTTTCGGGGGCGAAGCCGGAGCGAGTGTCGATCCGACAGGCCGACACCACCGGCGCGCGGTTTTCGGACGGAGAGCGCTCCCACAACGGACGCTACACGGTGGTCGATTTCAATGGTGATCTCTACATCAACGATCTCACCACCGGCACTACGCGCAGACTCACCCAGACCGTGGACGCCGAGAGAAACGCGGAGTTCTCGCTCAACGACAGAGAGATTTTTTTCAGCCGCAACAACAACGTCTTCGCCGTCGATCTAAGCTCGGGCTTTCTAAGACAGCTGACCGACATCCGGCAGGGCCCGGCTCCGACAGATTCCGCGAAAGCACAGGGCCAGCGGGGGCGGCTCGAGGACCAGCAACGCGAGCTGTTCGAGGCCATTCGCGATCGAGCCCGCGCCGACAGTCTCGCCCGCGCCGAGCGTTCGTTGCGCGATTCTCTCGGACTGAAACCCATCTACCTGCAGACTGGCGAACAGGTCGATGACTTCTCGATGTCGCCGGCAGGCACTTCGCTTCTGGTTATCACCCGGACGCCGGCAAGCGGCAATCGGAACGCCGAAGTGCCGGTGTACGTCACTCGCAGCGGATACACCGAGGAGCTGCGCGGACGCACCAAAGTGGGCGACATCCAGCCGCGCGGGCGAATCGCGGTCATCGCTCTGCCCTCGATGAACGTCACCTGGCTCAAGCCTTTCCCCGCCGATACCACCACGGGCTTCTACGACCTGCTCGGCTGGAACGACGCCGGAACGCGTGCGGCTTTTTCGGCGTTCAGCGGCGATCACAAGAATCGATACCTGGAGGTAGTCGATCCCAGCGCGCGAACCACCGTGCTCGAGGCGGTACACGACTCGGCGTGGACCGGCGGACCGTGCAACGGATGTGGCGGCTGGTACGGATCGGGCGCGGGACGGATCTGGTACGTCTCCGAAGCCGATGGCTTCGCGCATCTCTATACGGTTGCGGCGGACGGCACCGGACGACAGCAGCTGACGCGCGGCAGCTGGGAGGTGCGCGACGTCGCGCTCTCTCCGGACGACCGCTGGTTCTATCTGCACACCAGCCAGGTTTCGCCGTTCGAGCAGCAGCTCTATCGAATGCCGACCAGCGGCGGCGCGATGGAGCGGATCACGACCAGATCAGGCCGGCATGAGGCCGTCGTGTCGCCTGACGGCAAGCTCTTGGCCGACGTGTACTCGTACGTCAATCGTCCGCCCGACCTCTTCCTGATGCGCAATCAGCCGAGCGCGGAGATGTCGCAGCTCACCGTCTCGCCGAGCGCGGAGTGGCTGTCGTTTCCGTGGATCGTGCCCGAGATCGTGATGATCCCCGCATCGGATGGCGTCAAGGTTCCGGCGCACATCTATCGGCCGAGTGACATGCATGCGCAGCCGAACGGCGCCGCCGTGATCTTCGTACACGGCGCCGGGTACCTCCACAACGTCGGGAATTTCTGGTCCGAGTACCCGCGCGAGTACATGTTCAACCAGTTTCTCGCGTCGAAGGGTTACACCGTTCTGGATCTCGACTACCGCGGCTCGGACGGCTATGGCCGCGACTGGCGCACGGCGATCTACCGGCACATGGGCGGGCGCGATCTGCAGGACCAGGTCGACGCATCGAAGTATCTGGCCCAGACCATCGGAGTCGATCCGAAGCGGATCGGGATCTACGGCGGGAGCTACGGCGGTTTCATCACCCTGATGGCGCTATTTACGGAATCGCCGCATTTCGGCGCCGGCGCCGCCCTCCGCAGCGTCACCGACTGGGCGCACTACAACCAGTTCTATACGTCCGAGATCCTGAACCTCCCGCAGAACGATACCTTGGCCTACCGGCAGTCGTCTCCTATCTACTTTGCGGAAGGCCTTCAGGACCCGTTGCTGATGGCGCACGGGATGGCTGATACCAATGTCCACTTCCAGGATATCGTAAGACTCACCCAAAGGCTTATCGAGCTGGGCAAGACGCGCTGGGAACTGGCCGTGTATCCGGTTGAGAACCACGCGTTCGAGCGGCCATCGTCGTGGGCGGACGAGTACCGCCGCATCTTCGAGCTCTTCGAGCGATACCTGCCGACCCGCACATCTCCCCGATGATCACCCACATCTTCAGCGCATTTGCGCGCGCCGGCTCGGCAATTAGAACAGTCTTGGGATTTCCCGACTACGAGCGCTATCTCGCCCACATGCGTTCGGCGCACCCGGGGGACCGGGTAATGAGCGAAACGGAGTTCCGGCATACCCGCCTCAACGACCGTTACAATCGCGCCGGCTCGAAGTGCTGCTGAAGCGGACGTCGCACCCGCGTTAGAGCGCCGGCGCCCCAGGGGCTGGGTGTAATCCGCCAGGGTGAGGTGTAATCCAAGGGCAGGCCTGATCCGCCTGATCGGCTCTAAACCGTAGATGTGCATGATTGTGCTCGGCTGACGTCTCCCAGGAGACTTCAACCGAGCTCGACATGAAAGCACCGCAGGTCATCCTTCTGGTCGTCGCACTCGTTTGCGCGTGCGACCGCGCCGATAACGTTGCAACTGACAGCACTTCTGCCAGCGCCGGGCCGGCATTCAAGATCGCCGGTTCGCCAATGACCACGTCCTCGCGCCTCCAAGCTCCGCCGGCAATGGCGGTCGGAATTGCGACCGGCGTCGCCAATGAATCGCTCGCCCGGGACGCGTCCAGTCCGGCGCCTCCGCAGGGGGCAGACCCGCTCCAGAACATCGACGCCGCGACCGGTGCGACCCTGATGGTGATCCGCACCGGACAGGCGTTCATCGAGGTGCAAAAAGTCGACGCCGCGGTGCTCCGCATCCGCCAGCTCGCCGCGCAGGTTGGCGGATATGTCGCGAACTCTTCGGTGAGCGGAGGCAAGGACCAGATCCGCCAGGCAACCCTGGAGATCAAGGTTCCTTCCACCAAGTACGACGAAGCTGTGAGCTCGTTGTCGGCGATCGGAAAAGTCGAGACGGTGAACTCAAGTGCCCAGGACGTCGGCGAGGAATACGTCGACATCAGCGCGCGGGTCACCAACGCAAAGCGTTTGGAGGAGCGATTGATCAATCTGCTCGCCAACCGCACCGGCAAGCTCGACGAAGTGCTGCGCGTCGAGCGCGAGCTGGCGCGGGTGCGCGAAGAGATCGAGCGCTACGAGGGCCGGCTGCGTTACCTCAGCTCGAGAGCGGCGATGAGCACCCTGAGCGTGACCGTCCACGAGCCATCACCGATTCTTGGCAATGAACCCGGCGAGAATCCGATCGCCGCCGCGGTGCGTCGGGCCTGGGACAATTTCGTCGGCCTGCTCGCGGCGCTGATCGCGTCGCTCGGGATTCTGATTCCGCTCGGGTTATTGACCGCCGGCGGCTGGATCGGCTACCGGCGCTGGAGACGGGCCAGAGTTACCGGCTGAGATCGCGGTTGTACCACCAGAAGGCGCGCGACAACGCGGAGTAGCCGAGCTGAAGATGTTGCGCGCCCCACGCGACGCCGCCCACTCCGAGGATGATGAGCACCGGACTGGCGGCATTGTTGGAGCTGTTGCTGGTGACTGCGATGCCGGTGAGGAGCGTCAGCGCCCCGGCAGAGGTCGCCAGGGATCCGCGGAAGTTGTCGGTCTTGAAGCTCCTCGCTTCGGCAACCGCGCGCGGCGACGATGCGACGAGCCGCTCGACATCGAAACCGCGGAACCAGCCGACGGTTCCGACCGAGGCACCATCGGTACCCCGTTTGATGTCCGCGCTGCCCCACCGCGACTCGAACCTCAGCGCCTGCGAATCGTAGCGGCGCGACGAATCAATCGCGGCAATTGCGGGACTGCTGGGGCTGGGAGTACTGGCACCGGCTTTGGCTGGTGATGCGCCTGCGGCGACGATGTGGCCGGATTGCTGCGCCGCGGCTGGAACGGCAACTATAAGAGCGCCTACGGTAAGCGCGCTGAAGAATCTCGACTTCATTTCGACCTCGGGGATCGCTCAAACCATCTCCTTAGAGACGATTTGAGCGAGCCGAGGATTACAACGGTCGCGCTATCTCTTCAAGTCGCGATTGTACCACCAGATGGACCTCGCCAGAGCGTTGTACGCATTCTGGAGGCGCCCGGCTCCATAAACGATGAGCCCGGTGCCGGCCAGGGTCAGCCCTGTCGTGATGCTCCGGTTTACATCATTGATTTGTGACACGCCGATGCTCGCGCCGAGCGTTGCGATTCCCAGCGACAGGAAAATCGTCCCGGGTCCGTAGTCGTGCGCGAACTGCTTCGCTTCGAGGGTGGCCTTGTCTGACTCGCTGACCAGTTCCTCGACATTTATCCCGCGGAAGATGCCGATCGTGCCGACAACGTTCCCGTCAGCCCCGCGCACGATCCGGGTATCGCCATGATGTCCCTCGATCCGGAGCGCACGCGTTTCGTAGCTGCTGTCCTGCGCGCTTACCGCGGTAGCCTGTGTCATGAGGACAAAGCCAGTGATGAACAGAACGCCGGGGACGCGTAGCATGGATAGTCCTCCTCTCATCATTGCCTGTAGATGATGGTCGCACGGCCATTCAGGGTAGTGCCGTCCATGATGACATGGGTGTTATCAGGATACGCCGTCCCGGCCTGCGCCTGACCGACAGCTATGCCGAGAAAATCGTCGTTCGTCAATAGCCACGCTCCCGCGTTCGAGAACAACGTGGCCACGAAGGCTCCGGCGACGAGCCCGATCGACGCTTTGGGGATCAGCTTGATCGAGATCATGCTGAACGCGCTCGCCGCCGAGTTCACCAGCGAGAGCAGGGAATTGTTGTCGAGCTTCAGGATGCACGAGTCGTTGTCGTCCTCCCAGAAGAAGACGTGGAACCCATCCCCGAACTTGCTCACATAGTCGTTGATCTCTTCCTGGGAGAAGAGCAGGACTCGCCCTTCCCAGAACGCCGTGTTCTGGTCAAACACCTTTCGGTAGTCGTACGCGTGTTCGCCGGAGCAGGATTTGTCCTCGCCGTAGCGCGGATTGGTGGTGGACGTCGGACCGTGAATGTGCACCTCGATCTCCGGATCGCCCCTGAACCACGGCTCCTTCATGTCGACGATGCGCGAGTACTCGAGATAGAGTCCCGGCGGGATCGTCGAGCTACCCGGCGTCACCCCTCCGCTACCGCAGGTCTCGTCGCACGCAACCATCTTGGACCCGGTGGGCCTGAGCGGCTCGAGCGTGCCGATCGCGTCGCCGTTCTGGTCGCGCGCGTTTCGTGACGACGCTGCCGGCATCGGGGCCCGAAAATTGGTTTCGACCGGTACGATCGATAGAACCGGCTGGGATGGCGGGGTTTTCTTGTCGAGCGTTACAGTCTGACCGCGCTCGTCGAAGGATACGATCGGCTCGGATTCGTCCAGCTGCGACACCACCTGAACGTCTGCCTTGCCGGTCCATGTTTCGCGCTGCGCCGCGACCGGAACGTAAAACTCGAGCGGCCGGATCTTCGAGAGCGTTCCCAGCACGCGTTGCTCACCTCCGTCCAGCGCGGCCATCCGATCGAGGAGTGCGCGTCCATCCTTTGATGCAAGGTACGACGTGAGCTCGAGCTTGTGCTCGCGAAATGGCGCGGCGCGCATGTCGCGCTTCAGGTGCTGGCGCGCCGGCTCGTTATCCATCGATTGCGCGATCAGCCGCGCAATCTCGGTAAGCGCGGCGCGCTCCTCAGTCACCTGAGATCCCGACTCCGCGGCAACGTCTTTCGACGCCGGTGGCGCGACGGTACGGCTCACGGCGTCGGCGCAGCCGCCCAGTACGACAAGCAGCGCGAGAACAGGAACTCCTTTGCATTGTGTGAGTCTCATAACTCCTCCTCCGTGAGTGGTGCGTTGATGAAGCGCGCACTCTACCCGGATCAGGAGGAGCGGTCGTAACCGGGCGACCGCTTATGAGAGCGGATTACCTCAGCTTTTCTCGGTGTATGGTCCGCGTCGCTTCGGCGGGCCACCACATGAAAGAAAGCGGGGAGGCGGTAGCGAGACAGCAGCTATGCCGAGGGCTCTCGGGACGCATCGCGTCTCGTCGTCTAGCCCCTCATCGTCTCGCGCGGGTCGTGTCACGTCGCGTCGTCTTACGTCGCATGGCTTGGGTTCGGCGCAACGATGCGACACCAGCTCGCTCTCGGCGTAGCTGCTCTCACGCTAACGGCTCCGCGCTTCAGTATTGTTAGATGGATCCGAAGCGGCTCAGTCTACGCAGCCGCAGCAGTGTCCCGCCTCCGCCCCGGCGCGACCACCGCCATTAAAACAGCGGCTACCAATGCCAGGCTTGCCCCGAACACGAATGCGCTCGGCGCGCCCGAGCGATCCCAGATCCAGCCGAAGATGAGCGACGCCGGCAGCGCCGCCAGCCCAATCGCCAGATTGTACCAGCCGAACGCCACCCCGCGACGCGTCCGCGGGACTATGTCCGCCACCAGCGCCTTTTCGGTGCCCTCGGTCATCCCGTAGAAGATTCCGTAGATGGCGAACAGCGCCCACGCCTCCCATGGCGCGCCCGCCCACGCGAAGGCGAAGTACACCGCCGCGTACAACACCCACCCCCCGACAATCAGTGGCTTGCGGCCGAGCGTGTCCGACAGCTTGCCGCCGTACGTTCCCGTCGCCGCTTTGACGAAGTTGAGGACCGCCCAAAGCACCGGTGCGAGCGCCACCGGAACGCCGAGCTGATTCGCCCGCAGCAGGAGAAACGCGTCGGTCGAGTTTCCGAGAGTGAAGAGCAACACTACGACCAGATAACCCCAGAACCGCCCGCTCAAACGGCCGGTCTCAGCTTCCGAGTCCCCAGCTTTTGCGGCGTCGTGGTGCGGTACGTCGCGCACGACCAGTAGCAAAACGATCACCGCAATCGCTCCAGGAATCGCCGACAGCCAGAAAACGTTCCGCAGTGCGTGCTCCTGGGCCGGCATCATGTGTCCGGTCTCCTGGGCGGAGCCGACGCCGTGCAGCTTCAGGATCATGAAAGCGATCAACGGTCCGAGAACGGCACCGGCGTTGTCGGCGGCCGCGTGAAAACCGTACGCCAGTCCTCTCGACTCGGGGGCGGCGGAGTCAGCGAGCAGCGCATCGCGCGGCGACGTCCGCAATCCCTTGCCAACTCTGTCCGTTACGCGGATCGCCAGAACCTGGCTCGCCGTCCGCGTCGCCGCAGTGAACGGACGGACGATCGCCGCAATCAAATAGCCGACGACAATGAAGGCCTTCCGGCTTTTTACTTTGTCCGACCACCATCCGCTGGCCAGTTTTAGCAGCGACGCCGTCGTCTCCGCGGCTCCCTCGATGGCGCCGATGAAGCTGGCGTGGGCGCCGAGGACTCCCGCCAGAAATACCGGCAGAAGTGGATAGATCATCTCGGTGGACACGTCGTTGAAGAAGCTGACCGTGCCCAGACCGAGGACGTTGCGCCCGAGCTTCGGACGCGGATTGTGCGCGACTACCGGATTTACGATGCGCGCACCTCGGCGTGGTTGCCGACGGTCAGCTCGCCCCTCATTCCGGAGATCACCGTCTCGTCGCCGATGAGCGAGTTGGTCAGCACCGCATCGCTGATCTTCGCCCTGGATCCGACGATCGAGTTGCTCACTTCCGCATTCTCCAGCACCGTTCCGGCGCCGATCGACACGTTGGGCCCGACCTTCGACTTCTTCAAGGTGACATTGTCCTCAATGTAAACCGGATCGATGATCGTCGAGTCACCCGCATTCTTCGGCCGACGCGCGCGACCGCGCCTGAGCATCGCTTCGTTGGTCTCGAGCATCGTCTCTATCTTCCCCGCGTCGTACCAACCCTCGACATCGATGACCCGGATTTTCGCGCCCTTGTCGATCATGTACTGGAAGGCGTCGGTCAGGAAATACTCACCCTGATTCTTCGGCTGCTTCAGGGTGTGGTCGATCCCCTCGAACAAGAGCTTCCAGTTCTTGATGTAATACAGCCCGATGTTCGCCCGCTTGGAGATCGGCGTCTTCGGCTTCTCGACAATCTTCGTCATGTTGCCGTCCTTATCGGTAACGACGACACCGAAGCGCTGGTAGTCCTCCACTTCCTTCACCCAGATTATTCCATCGGCGTCGACCGTCTTCACCTTGGTGAGATCGGCGTCGAAGATGGTATCGACGAAGATGATCAGCACCGGTTGATCGACGTAATCTTTGGCGAGAGCGATCGCGCCGGCAGTGCCGTCCTGCACCTTCTGCTCGATGAAGACCGACGGCACGTCCATCTCCGAGCGCGCGTACTCCTCTACTTTTTCCTTCAGATGGCCCGTGATGTAGATGATCTGCTCGACGTTGCCGAGCTTCTTCAGCTCGTCGAGCACGTACGACATGACCGGCTTGCCCGCCACCTTCAGCATCGGCTTGGGCGTGAGATGCGTGTGTGGCCGAAGACGTGTGCCCTTCCCGGCCAGCGGT
>Ga0207661_10000304_pt1 | contig 31236 bp, 30 predicted proteins | sample KBSC713LmetaG_FD_184337 | JGI IMG/M metagenome (GOLD analysis project Ga0207661, IMG submission 184337) | Corn rhizosphere microbial communities from Kellogg Biological Station, Michigan, USA - KBS C7.1-3L metaG (SPAdes) (version 2) | ecosystem: Host-associated > Plants > Roots > Rhizosphere ...
GCCGAGGTCTACGTGCATCAGACCGGGGACGGTCTCATCGGGCTTCGCGTCCTTGTAGTACTCGACGCCCTGGAGGAGGGAGTTGGCGCAGTTGCCGACGCCGATGATGGCGACGCGCACCTTCTCCTTCGAGCGCGCCGAGCCGTTCTCCGAGCCGTTGCTCTCAGCCATGCTGTGATCCTTTCTGCGGCCGCCGCCGAAGGGCACCGACCGTCTGCTCCGTGAGTCGTGGGGGATGCCGAGGCCGTCCGCGAGCGTCCGGACGATCACGTCGTTCGTGCTCGTCGAGGTGCGGAAGGCCTCGGTCTGGATCTCCCGCTTGAGGGTCTCTGGCATGCGAAGCAGGACGACGGGGCTCGCGCCCGCCAGCGCGCTCCTGCGGCCGGTGGGCGTGTACGGGACGACGAACGCGTCCGCAAGCATTCCGACGGCGACGTCGTTGAGGCTCGTCCCTCGCCGTGCGGTCTCGCGGACGAGCGCGTCCTTGAGCGAGGCAGGCGCCCGCACCAGCACGCCCTTCCGACCCGAAGTGCTATCAGCCAAAGTGCTAGCACTATATCACCGCGGTGATGCCGCCGTGGTCGTGCCGTGCTTACGTACTGATCGTCAGGTTGCCGTCCACGCTCTTGGCAGCACGTCAGGTCCGGGTATCCGCGAACCTGCTTTCGACGCTCGACCAGTGGGGAAGCCCGGCGAGGTCGTTGAACTCCTCGAGAGGCACCATCTGGTCGGCGAGCGAGCTCGTGCTACCGCTCTCTCGGAGACTCATCGCGACCCGCCGCGCTGCCTGGGCGGCGGCGAAGATGGCCGACGACGGATACAGGGCGATCTTGATTCCGATCGCTCGGAGGTCGGCGAGCTCCACGATGGGCGTCTTGCCGCCTTCCGACATGTTCGCGAGCATCGGTGTGTTCAGCACGGAGGCAGCGGTCGTCAGCTCGTCCAGCGAACGCGGCGCTTCGAGGAAGAGGACGTCGGCCCCGGCCTCGGCGTACGCCTCGAGTCTCGCGATTGCCGCATCGAGTCCGTCGACCGCGATCGCGTCCGTTCGGGCGACGATCACCGTATCCGGGCAGCGACGGGCCGCGGCGGCAGCCTCGATCTTGCGGAGCATTGCGTCGCGCGGGATCAACCGCTTGCCCTCCATGTGGCCGCAGCGCTTCGGAGCCTGCTGGTCTTCGAGCTGGATTCCCGCGGCGCCGGCGCGTTCGAAGAGCTCGACCGTCCTCACGACATTGATCACGTCGCCGTAGCCCTCGTCGGCGTCGGCGATCACCGGAATCGATACCGCGCCGGCGATCCGTTCGACGTGGGCCGCCATCTCGGTTTGCGTGACGAGCCCCACGTCGGGAAGACCGTGAACCGCGGCAGCGCCATGGCCCCCGACGTACACCGCTCCGAAGCCCGCCTGCTCGAAGATCCGTGCGACGAAGCCGCCGTAGGCACCCGGGACGACGACCGTCTCGGGCGTCTCGAGGAGTCGGCGCAGCCTGGTGGCGGCAGGCATCTCCGCGGTGCAGGCCGTGACGGCCGGTTCGCTCATGCTGTCTTCCTCCATTCGGCTCGGAGAGGCTCGTGTGGGGTGGGAGCGTCGTCGGCGGTGATCAGCTGACGCACCGCGTGCCCGCTCGCGAGCGCGTCCATTCCCTCGTTGACGTCGGCGAGGCGAAGCGAGCCGGACTGCAGTCTCTCCACCGGAAGCTTCCCGGCCGCCCAGAGCCCGAGCAGACGCGGAACGTCTCGCTGCGGCGCCGTCGAGCCCATGTACGAGCCGACGATCGTGCGACCGTCGCCGACGAGCGAGGCTGTGGACAGCGCCACCGTCGCGCCCGGGTCGGGTAGCCCCACGGCGACGGTCGTCCCGCCCCGCGCGGCCGACCGGTAGGCGGCCTCGAACGCCGCCGGCTTGCCCGCCGTCTCGAAGGTGTACCGTGCGCCGCCGCCCGTGAGATCGCGTGTCCCTTCCAGGGCCTCGTCCGGGGCGAAGACGGCGTCGGCGCCGAGTTGCCGCGCGAGCGTTCGCCGCTCGGCGATCGGATCGACTCCGATCACCGGGTGTGCGCCGACGACCACGGCTCCCATGACCGCGGCCAGGCCGACGCCCCCGAGCCCGAAGATCGCCGCCGACTCGCCGGTTGGGACGCCCGCCGTCTCGATCACAGCCCCGACGCCTGTCAGCACGGCGCAGCCGAACAGGGCCGCTGTCTCGAACGGGATGTCGGGTGCGACCACCACCACCGAGCGCCGGGAGACGACCGCGTAGTTGGCGAACGCCGAGACGCCCAGGTGATGGTGGATCTGGTTGCCGTCGCGGCGGAGCCGTCTGGCGCCGCCCAGCAGGCAGCCTTCGGCGTTCGCCTGTGCCGCAACGCCGCAGAGCGCCGGTCGCCCGCTGCTGCACTCACCGCAGGTCCCGCAGCTCGGAACGAACGTCAGCACGACGTGGTCGCCGGCCTGGACGTCATCGACGGCGTCGCCGACCTCCTCGACGATACCCGCGGCCTCGTGCCCGAGCGCGATGGGCACCGGGCGCGGTCTCGAGCCGTCGATCACGGACAGGTCGGAGTGGCAGATCCCCGCAGCCATGATCCGCACGAGGAGCTCGCCGGTGCCCGGAGGGTCGAGCTCGAGCTCCTCGATGCGCAGCGGCCGCGACTCGGCGTACGGCCCGGGGGTTCCGATCGAGTCGAGGACAGCCGCCCGGATCTTCATCGGTTCCACGTTCTCGCGGCCGCCGGTGCCGCGCCGAGCGCCGCCGAGATCGCCGCGCCTTCGTCGACGACTGCCGGTGCAGCCTGCTCGGCGACGTCGCGGGTGAAGCGGTCGGCCGGCCCGGAGATGGTCAGCGCGGCCGCGACTCCGGAGGCATCGAAGACAGGCACGGACAGCCCCCCGACGCCGGCCATTCGATCGCCGACCTCGGCGAGGAAGCCGGCCTCCCGGACCCGTTCGAGTTGCGACGCGATCCGCGCGCGGTAGACCCCGTCCCGCCCAGCCGAGTCGAGCACGGCCGCGATCTCGGCCTCCGGAAGGAAGGCCAGGATCACTTTCCCCGTCAGCCCGACGGAGAGCGGTTGCCGGTCGCCGACGGGGACCACCCAGCGCATGGGGTGGAGACCTTCGACGACCGCGACGCAGATGCGGTGCCGATCGTCCCGCACGTAGAGGCTGACGGTCTCGGACGTGAGCGCTCTCAGGCGCTCCATCGCCGGGATCGACGCCTGTGGCACGCTCACGCGGCTCATCACGGCCGCGGCCAGCGCGACGAGGCCGCCCCCGGGTCCATACGAGCGCCGGTCGTCGTCGCGGGCGAGCAACGAGTGTCGCATGAGGGCCCCAACCAGCCGGTAGGTCGCTGAGGCGTTGAAACCCGTGCGCCGCGAGATCTCCGACAGGCCCAGCGGCTCGTCGCTCTCGGCGACCGTCAGGAGCACCTGGATCGCACGACCAGCCGTCTGGGCACCGTGGCTCGCGTCGACGCCATTGACCGGGGTCGAACGAACGCTCATATAGTGAAGGCGACATTCACTAACTGAAGGACTCTATGCCGCGCAGTCTCGCGCGGTCAAACGGGCCTGACACGGACGGCTCGGTTCGGGTTCGAGGCCGCGTTTATGCGGCCGTATTCGTGGAGACCGTCGAGTAGCAGGCCTCGATCAGGCGTTCTTGCGTGAGCGAGGCGCCCGACAGCTCGCTGACGACCCTCCCGTAGCGGAAGACGAGGACGCGGTCGCAGATCCGCGTGAAGTCGTCGTAGTCCGAGCTGACGAACAGGATGCCGGTGCCGTGCGTCTCCGCGATCTGTCGGAGCTCACCGAAGATGTCCTCGCGCGCCCCGACGTCGACGCCCTGCGTCGGCTCGTGTAGCAGGAGCACGTCCGGCTCCCGCTGGAACCATTTCCCGAGCAGGGCCTTCTGCTGGTTGCCGCCGCTGAGCGTTCCGAGTTGCCGGCTCGGGACGGCCGGACGCACGCCGTAGTGCTCGAGCAGGGCGCGCGTCTGGTTCGTCTCGCGACGCTTGTTGAGCGCCGCGAAGACGAAGTGCTCCCCGATGTTCGGCAGTGTGACGTTCTCGCGGAGGGAGAGCTGCGGCACGCCGCTCGCGCTCTGGCGGTCGGCGGGCACGAGGGCCATGCCGGCCCGCATGGCCTTACCCGGCGTCAGCCCACGAAGGTGGACGGGGCGGTCGTCGACGTCGACGCTGCCCGCGCTTGCTGGGCGGGCTCCGAAGAGGAGGTACGGGACCTCTTCGTGCCCCATGCCGATCAAACCCGTCAGTCCGAGCACCTCCCCGCGGCGCAGCGCGAAGGAGACGTCGCGCACGGCCCGCCCCGAGAGCCCGTCGACTCGCAGGGCCACCTCGTCGCGGACGATGGCCTCGCCCCGCTCCGCCTCGACCAGCTTCCCTCCCGCGATCAGCTCGATCAACTGCCCCTCGGTGACGCCGCCCGTCTCGACGGTGCCGGCGAGATGCCCATCGCGCAGCACCGAGACGCGATCCGTGAGCGTCGTGATCTCCTCCAGCCGGTGGCTGACGAAGATGACGCCCGTTCCGTTTCGCGCGGACTCCCGCGTCGCGTCGAAGAGCCGTCCGACGCCGTCGAACGGGAGGTACGCGGTCGGCTCGTCGAGGACGAGGAGTCCACCGTCCACGCCTTCGAGCTGGGTGAGCGCGCGCACGATCGCCACCAGGGCGCGATCGACGGGTGAGGTGTCGCGGATCAGACGCGACGGAGACGCCTCGATGCCGAACCGCTCGAGGTCGCGCCGGACGCGCTCGCGTTCGCGTCGCCAGCGAATGCGCCACCCGAACGACGTCTCGAAGCGGTCGATCCGGACGTTCTCCATGATCGTCATGCCCGGGGTCAGACCAAGGTCCTGATGGACGAAGCTCAGGCCGAGCCGATGTGCGTGGCCTGGGGGAATAGGGAGCGACACGTCGGCGCCCGCCACCCGCAAACGGCCGCCCGGATCGGGGTGGTGGTAGCCCGAGAGGATCTTGATCAAGGTCGACTTGCCCGAGCCGTTGCGCCCGACCAGACCGTGGATCTCGCCACGCTCGACGGTGAAGCCGACCTCGTGCAGCACGCGGACGCCGCCAAACGACTTCGACAGGCTCTCGATCTCGATTGCGGGTGTGCTCATGGCGCCGGGCCCGAGAAACGCTACGGGACGGGCAGCGACGCTGCCCGTCCCGTAGATCGCCTCACATCCGGAGAACGGCCGTTACGCTCAACCCATGCCCCAGAGCGCGTGGTAGCGGGGGATCGGGTTGACCTTCCCGTACCAGGTCGCCTCGTTCTTCTTGGTGTTGATCGACTTGATGTTGGCCGGCGTGAAGAGGCGCAGCGGGACGTTCTCGCTCTTCACCGGGGCCTGCCCGGCGAGCACGCGGAGCACCTGGTCGGCGAGCGCGACCGCGTACCACTGGTTCGGGCCACCGACGTCCGCGACGAGCGGCGACGCCTTCGCCACCTCGGTCTGCATCACGACCGGCGTGGCGTTGAACGAGGCCATCCGCACGTTCCGGCCGAGCTGCTTGATGGCCGGGTTCATGTAGATGGTCATGCCGTCGTAGAGCGGCAGGATGTAGTTGAGGTTCTTGTTCGCGAGCAGGAGCGATCGGGTGAGGGTCGGCAGCTTCGTCGGCCAGTCGGGGATCAGCACGTTCTGCGGCGACGGGACCTTCATCCCGGGGCAGTACTGCTTGATCGCCGCCTGGATGCCCGTCACCTCGGCCTCGGACGGCTCGCGGCTCGATGTCGTCGTGATGATCTGCGGAGCGCCTTTCTTGCAACCCGAGTCGGCTGCAAACCAGGCGCCGATGATGCGACCGACCGTGTAGTAGTCGAACGTGACCTCGGCCACCCGGCCTTCCGGGCTCGTCGGTAGGCCAGGACGACCCGACTGACCCGTGATGAACGCGATGCCCGCGTCCTTGGCCCGCTTCATGTAGGACGCGATGAACTCGTTGTCGAGCGCGAGCGCCACGATCGCCGCCGGCCGTGCCGCCAGAGCCTGGTTGAGGCAGTTGGTGATGCCGCTCGGGCTTCCCTTCGCGTCGCAGGTGGTGACGTCGGCGCCGGCGGCCTTGAGCTGCTCGCTCGCGACGACGGTCCACTCGTGCAGCGCCGGGATCGCCTCGGTGAGATTGATCAGGTAGACGCTCTTTCCCTTCGCCTTGGCGAGATTGACCTTCGCTTTCGGGCCGGCCCACGCGGGATTCTTCATCGACTTCGCGACGTACGCCTTCGCGGTCGCGACGGGGTTCTTCTGCTGACCCGCGTTCGACGCGGTGGCGGCCACGAGGACAGTGGCTGTCAGCACCAGCACGGCCGACGCCAGGGAGACACCTCGACGCCTACGCATTGGCTGCTCCTTCCGGATGCGACTAGGAATGGCGCCCACTGTATGCAGTACACGACAGAAGAGTCAAGCGGTCGACTGGGCGAGCGCAAACGGGTTTCTCCGGGTGTTTGGGGCTTCCGTGGCGCAAGCGGGACCGATGCTGTATACAAGCGGCGTAGATGCACGCGCCGTCCACCGGACTGCCGGGCGAAACCGGCGAGGGTCCCGACGCTGCGAAGAAGGCTCCCGACGTCTCGCGTAAGGGGGTCGCACGCAGGGTGGATCCGTTCGACCTCCTCGAGCGGTACGGGATCCTGCTCGTCTGGGGCGCCGTGATCCTGCTGTTCTCGGTGCTCCGCCCGTCGACGTTCCCGACCACGGTCAACTTCCAGACGATCTTCGGGACGCAGGCGGTGCTGCTGATCATGACGCTCGGCCTGATCGTCGCGCTGACCGCCAACGAGTTCGACCTTTCGATCGGCGCGGCGATGGGGTTCGGCGCCGTGCTCGTCGCGTGGCTGAACGTCAACAACGGGTGGTCGATCTGGTGGGCCATGGCCGCGACGCTCGCCTTCGGCGTGGGGTTCGGGCTGCTCAACGCGTTCCTCGTCGTCGGCATCGGGGTCCCGTCGCTCGTCGCGACCCTCGGAACCGGCACCCTGTTGAGCGGGGTCGGCTTCGGCCTCACCGACTCGGTCACGATCGGCGGCATCTCGCCGACGCTCGTCGACAACGTGAGCAAGCAGTTCTTCGGGCTGCCGGTTGCGTTCTACATCGGCCTCGCGGGCGTCGTCGTGCTCTGGTACGTGCAGGAGTACACGCCGCTCGGACGGCATCTGCTGTTCGTCGGGGAGGGGCGCGAGGTCGCGCGCCTCGCGGGTCTGCGGGTCGACGCGATCCGCGCCGGAGCGCTCACCGCGTCGGCGTCCGTCGCGACCTTCGCCGGCCTGATGCAGGCAGGGACGATCGGGGCGGCCGACCCCGGCGGGGGTGCGTCGTATCTCCTGCCGGCCTTCGCCGGCGCGTTCCTCGGCCAGACGGCGATCAAGCCCGGTCGGTTCAACGCGTGGGGGACCTTCGTGGCGGTGTACTTCCTCGTCACGGGGATCACCGGGCTCCAGCTGCTCGGCTACGGCGGCTGGGTGCAGGACGTGTTCTACGGAGGTTCGTTGGTCGTCGCGGTCGCATTGGGGCGGCTCGCGGCTCGCAGACGCACGGTCGAGGCTTGACCCGGTCTGTTGGGACCGCCGAGCTGATCGAGCTCGTCGCGGGGGCACGCGTCTACGACCTCGCACAGCCCTTCGTCAACGGGATGCCGCAGTCCCCGAACCACCCGAGGTTCCACCTCGCGCTCGCCCGCAGGCACGGCGACGTGGTGCGCGAAGGGGGCGGGTCAGCGGCCGGTGAGGTGCTTGTCCTCGGCGGGCATGTCGGCACGCACGTCGACGCGCTGTGCCACGTCTCGCAGGATGGGCTGCTGCACGGCGGCCTGCGGGCGGACGACGCGCAGCGCGGAGGACGCTTCTCGGAGCTGGGCATCGACACGGTTGCGCCGTTCCTCGGCCGCGGCGTCCTCCTCGACGTCGCGGCGTTGCACGGGGTCGACGTCCTGCCCGGTGGCACGGTGATCACGCCCCGCGACCTCGAGGCGGCCGCCTCGCGCGCGGGGGTCGGCGTGCGCACGGGCGATGTCGTGCTGGTCCGTACGGGCTGGGCACGACACTGGGCCGAAGCTGAGGCGTTCGTCGGCCTCGAGAGCGGGGTGCCCGGTCCCGGCGAAGAGGCCGCGGCGTGGCTCGTATCGCACGGCATCCGTGCGACGGGAGCCGACACGATCGCCTACGAAGCCCTCGCCCCCGGTGCCGGCCACGCGCAGCTTCCCGTGCATCGCCTGCTCCTGGTCGAGCGCGGAATCCACATCGTCGAGACGTTGCAGCTCGAAGAGCTCGCTGCCGACGGCGTCGCGGAGTTCGCGTTCGTCGCCGCTCCGCTCAAGCTCGTAGGCGGAACCGGGTCGCCGCTTCGTCCGCTCGCGCTCGTATGACGCTCGCCCGGCGCCAGGCCGAGTTCGCGGCGGGCCTCCGCTTCGAGGACCTGCCCGCGGACGTCGTCTCGAGCGTGAAGGAGCGTGTGCTCGACACGCTCGGCGTGGCGCTCGCCGCATCGCCGCTCGAGACGAGCGACGCCGTCAGGACCGTCGCCACCGGATGGGGGTCGGGCGCGGCGTCGGCGATCGGGGTGCCGGGTCGTGTCTCGCCGCACGCCGCGGCACTCGTCAACGGGACGCTCGCACACTCGCTCGACTTCGACGACACGCACCTTCCGTCGATCCTGCATCCGAGCGCGTGCATCGTGCCCGCGTCGCTCGCGGCGGGCCAGGCATTCGGGTCGGCGGGCCGCGACGTCGTGACGGCCGCCGCGGCCGCCTACGAGATCTGCGTGCGGCTCGGGATGGCCGCGTACGACGACGAGCGACGGAACAACGTCTTCTTCGAGAAGGGGCTACACGCGACCTCGATCTGCGGGACGATTGCAGCGGCGGTCGCCGCCGGGAAGCTCGCCGGCCTCGGCGCCGACGGCCTCGAGGCTGCAATCGGGATCGCGGCGAGCATGGGCGCCGGTCTGCTCGAGGCGAATCGCGTGGGAGGCACGGTCAAGCGGGTGCACTGCGGGTGGGCCGCGCATGCGGGGCTCAGCGCGGCGTCGCTGGCGCATGCGGGAATCACCGGGCCCCCGACGGTGCTCGAGGGGCGTTTCGGCTTCTTCAACGCCCTCTGCGACGGGCGCGTCGACCTCGACGCGGTGCTGGACGGGCTGGGAAGCCGCTGGGAGACCCCGGCAATCCACTTCAAGCCGTACCCGGCGAACCACTTCACGCACGCGGGGATCGACGCGGCGCTCGCGCTGCGGGAGTCTGGGGTCGCGGTCGGGGACATCGAGCGGATCGAGCTCGGCGTCGCCCCGCCGACGTTGCGCACGATCGCGGAGCCAGCGGAGCTGAAGGCGCGGCCCCCGTCGGGCTACGCCGCCCAGTTCAGCGGTCCGTTCACGGTCGCGACGGCGCTTGCCGGCGGCGGCGGGCTCGGCGTCTACCTCGACGACTTCACCGACGAACGCGTGCGCGACGAGGAGCTCCTCGCGCTCGCCGCCCGCGTCGAGTGCGTCGGCGACGAGGAGAGCGCGGAGCTCTATCCGCGCGCGCTTCCGGGGGTCGTGCGCGTAACGCTGCGGTCGGGGGAGACGCGCGAGCACCGAGTGACCGAGAACCGCGGAGGCCCGGGCCGTCCGCTGTCGACCGACGAGCTCGCTCTCAAGTTCTCGCTCGACGCCGGGCGCGCGCTTCCCGAGGCCGCCGTCGAGGGCCTTCGCGACGCGAGCCTCGCGCTCGACGTGCTACCCACGCTGGACGAGCTGACGAGCTTCTGGGAGGACACATGACGCGTTACGACACCGTGGTACTCGGAGGCACAGTCGTGTTTCCGGGCGAGGGCCCCATCCGCTGCGACATCGGCGTGCGGGACGGGCGCATCGCCGCGATCGCCGACGACCTGGGATCCTCGTCCGGCGGCGACGTCGTCGACGCCCAGGGGCTCCATGTGTTCCCCGGCGGCGTGGACGCGCACATGCACTTCGGGATCTACCGCAGCATCGCGGAGGACGTCGCGAGCGAGACCGAGTCCTCGCTTGTCGGCGGCGCGACGACGGCGCTCAGCTACTTCCGCACCGGTCACCACTACCTGAACAAGACCGGGCCTTACCGGGAGATCCTGCCCGAGGTGCTCGCGGCGAGCGATGGGCTCGCCCGGATCGACTACGGCTACCACCTGGCCCCGATGACATCCGGCCAGATCGACGAGATCGAATGGCTCGCCGGGGAGGCTGGCATCGCCTCGTTCAAGTACTTCATGTTCTACAAGGGGCTGAACCTCGCCGGCGACTCCGAGGACTCGGACGCGTTCACGATGTCCGACGACAAGTACGACTTCGGCCATCTGTTCTCGATGATGGAGCAGATAGCCGCGGCCGACGCCCGCCGGGGAGGGGAGGGGAGAATCTCGCTGAGCCTCCACTGCGAGAACGCCGAGCTGATCAAGCTGTTCATGGCGCGGACGCAGGCCGCGTCGTTGCAGGGCGCCCGGGCGTGGCACGAGGCGCGTCCTCCGCTGACCGAGCGCCTCTCGGTGCACGAGGCTGCGATCCTCGCGGACGCGACACGGTGCCGGGTGAACCTCCTTCACCTCTCGAGCGCCGAGGCGCTGCGCGGAGCGCTCGAGGCCCGCTCGCTGTACCCGTCCCTCGACGTGCGGTGCGAGACCACCCTGCACCACCTCGTGCTCACGCACGACATGCTCGACGGGACCGGGGGGAAGGTGAACCCGCCCATCCGCACGCGGGACGACGTCGACGCGCTCTGGGGCGCGGTCCTGCGCGGGGACATCGACTGGGTCGCGTCCGACCACGCGTGCTGCATGGAGTCCCAGAAGGGAGACGACGTCTGGCCTGCGCTCCCCGGCTTCGGCGGCACCGCGCTCCTGTACCCCGTGATGCTCTCCGAGGGATACCACCGCCGCGGGCTGCCGCTCGAGCGAGTCGCGGACCTCGTCGGCGCGGCGCCTGCGCGGGCCTTTGGCTGCCACCCGCAGAAGGGATCGCTCACGATCGGAGCGGACGCCGACCTGACGCTGATCGATCTCGACCGCGAGCAGGTGGTGACACCCGAGCTGCTCCACTCCGCACAGGACCACACGCCGTTCGAGGGGGTCCGCCTCAAGGGATGGCCCGTGAGGACGATGTTGCGTGGGGCGACCGCCTTCGCCGACGGCGAGGTGGTCGGAGAGCCCACGGGCCGATTCGTTGCCCGACCGTGCCCCGCCCGCACGCTTTGAGCCCGGGATTGCATACTGTATGGTCTCGCCGTGGCCCAGATCCTGGGGGATGACCACCCGCCGCTGACCCGCAGTGCGGGCGAGGCGGCCGCGGACGTCATCAGACGGGCGATCCTCGACGGCACGCTCTTCCCCGGTCAGCGCCTCACCGAGGAGGGGTTGGCGCGCGACCTGAAGACGAGCCGCACCCCGGTGCGCGAGGCGCTCCGCGTCCTCAAGACAGAGGGGCTCGTGGTCTCGACTCCGTACCACGGCTCGACCGTCCGCGCGTACGAGATCCACGACCTCGACGACATGTACCAGCTCCGGGCGCTCCTGGAGGGGCATGCGGCCCGCCGCGCCGCGCCGCGTATCGACGAGGAGGGCGTCGCGAAGCTGCGCGAGAGCACCGACCGGCTTGTCGCGCTCGGCGACGCCACGGACGAGAACGTCGCGCAGATCGTCTCCGAGAACCTCCTCTTCCACACGACGATCCTCGAGCTCGCCGGGAGCCAGCGGTTGACCGAGATGGTGCGGAAGGTCATCGAGCTACCGCTGATCTACAAGTCGTACCACTGGTACTCGCCCGAGCAGAAGCGGCTGTCGGAGCACGCGCACCGACAGCTCGTCGACGTTCTCTCCTCCGGCGACGGCGACCGCGCCGAGCTGATCATGAGAGGACACGTCTACGACGGACGCGACGTGCTCCTGGCGCACATGCAATCGCTCGCCGAACGCGCAGACGAGGGAGCAGGGTCTCCGTGAGCCGCCAGGCCGTGGCGACGGAACGCGATAGACGTGCTCGCGGCGGCCCCGGCCCGCTCGCGGGCGTGCGGCTGATCGAGCTCGGGATGCTGCTCGCCGGGCCCTTCGCGGGCCGCCTGCTGGGCGACATGGGCGCGGACGTGATCAAGGTCGAGCCTCCGGGCAAGCCGGACCCGCTGCGCGACTGGGGCCATTCACGCTACGGCGACCGGTCGCTCTGGTGGCCCGTGCAGTCGCGCAACAAGCGGTGCATCACGCTCGACCTGCGCGAGCCGAGAGGGCAGGAGCTCCTGCTCGAGCTCGTGCGGGTCGCGGACGTTGTCACCGAGAACTTCCGGCCGGGCACGCTCGAGCGCTGGAACCTCGGGTACGACCGTCTTGCGGAGGCCAACCCCGGAATCGTCCTCGCGCGGATCTCCGGCTACGGCCAGACGGGGCCGTACGCCGAGAGGGCGGGTTTCGCCTCGGTGGCGGAGGCGATGGGAGGGCTCCGCTACATCAACGGCTTCCCGGACGAGCCGCCGCCCCGCGCCGGTATCTCGCTCGGCGACTCGCTCGCCGGGATGTTCGCGACACAGGGCATCCTCGCCGCCCTCTACCACCGCGACGTGCTCGCCGACGGGCACGGCCAGATGATCGATGTGTCGCTGATGGAGTCCTCTTTCGCTCTCCTCGAGAGCGCCGTGCCCGAGTACGACCGCCTCGGGGTGGTGCGCCAGCCCGCCGGCACGGGCCTGAAGGGAGTCGCGCCCTCGAACATCTTCAAGTCGCGGGACGGGACCTGGGTCGTGATCGCGGCGAACCAGGACAACGTATTCCGTCGGCTGTGCGAGGCGATGGGCCAGGCGGCGCTGGCGGACGACCCGCGCTTCGCGACCCACCTCGCCCGCGGCGAGCACCAGGAGGAAATCGAACGGATCGTGGCCGACTGGGCGGCAGGGCACGACGCCCACGACATCGACGCGGTGCTGAACGAGCACGGCGTCGTGTGCGGCCCGATCTACACGGTCGCGGACATCTTCGAGGACCCGCAGTTCAAGGCCCGTGAGATGCTCGTCGAGCACGAGGACCCCGAGTTCGGCACGTACGTCGGGCCCGGGATCGTGCCGAAGTTCTCCGCCACCCCCGGCGAGGTGCGCTGGTCGGCAACCTGGGACGAGGGCAGCCACAACGAGGAGGTCTACTGCGGCCTGCTCGGCCTCTCCGAGGCGGAGCTCGACGAGCTGAGGCAGGCGGGCGTCGTATGAACGTGACGATCTGCGACGTCGGCCCGCGCGACGGGCTCCAGAACCAGCCGGTGACGCTCGCGCCGGACGTTCGCGCGGAGCTCGTGAACCTGCTCGCCGCGGCGGGCGTGCCGCGCATCGAGGCGACGAGCTTCGTCAGCGAGCGGCACGTCCCCCAGATGGCGGGCGCAGACGAGGTCGTCGCCGGGATCGAGCGCCGGGACGGCGTGATGTACGCCGGCCTCGTCGTCAACGAGCGCGGCTACGACCGCCTGCTCGAGAGCGGCCTCGACGAGGTGCACGTCGCGTTCGCCGCGACCGACGAGTTCAACACGCGCAACGCCGGGATGTCGACGGAGGACGGCGTTCGCATGGCCGAGCGGATCCTCGAGCGGGCTGCCGCGGACGGGATCCGCGTTGCGACGACGATCGGCGTCGCGTTCGGGTGCCCCTTCGCGGGCGCGGTCGCCCCAGGGCACGTCGAGGAGCTCGCCGGGCGCCTCGTAGCCGCGGGGACGGCGGAGGTAGCAGTCGCCGACACGGTCGGCGTCGGCGTTCCGGCACAGGTGCGCGACCTCGTCGGACGGCTGCTGCCGCTCGGCGTCCCCGTCGGGATCCATCTCCACAACACGCGGAACACCGGCTATGCCAACGCGTATGCGGCGCTCGAGGCGGGCGTGACGATCTTCGACGCCTCGATCGGCGGGGTCGGCGGGTGTCCGTTCGCGCCCCGCGCGACCGGGAACATCGCGACCGAGGATCTCGTCTACCTGCTCCACGGGCAGGGAGTCGAGACCGGGATCGACCTCGAGGAATTGCTCGAGACCGCACGCTGGCTCGAGAGCCGGCTCGGTCGCGAGCTCGAGGGGCAGGTTCACAAGGCAGGCACGTTCGCTCCGGTGGCGAGCTAAAGAGGAAAGGACGGACGATGGCGTACAGGCTTGGAGTCGACGTCGGAGGAACCTTTACCGACCTGTTCCTCGTCTCCCAGGGCAACGGCGGCGGTCAGTTTCGCGTCAAGACGCCGTCGACACCGCACGACCCTTCCGAGGGAGTGCTCGTCGGCGTCCATCGCATCTGCGAGGAGGCGGGAATCGACGTCGGAGCTCTCCAAAACATCCTCCACGGCACGACGGTCGCGACGAATGCGGTGCTCGAGTCGAAGGGCGCACGCGTCGGCCTGATCACGACGCAGGGGTTCGGGCAGATTCTCCACCTCGCGCGGTCGCAGACGCCTGGCCCGCTCGCGGGCTGGATCATCATGATCAAGCCCGACCCGCCGGCGTCCCTCGCTGACACGCGCGAGGCGGTCGAGCGGATGGATGCTCGGGGCAACACCATCACCGCGCTTGACGAGCAGCAGGTCGAGTCGCTGGTGCGCGACCTCGTCGAGTCGGGCGTCGAGACGCTGACCGTCGCGCTGATCAACTCCTACGTCAACCCTGCCCACGAGGAGCAGATCGGGGCCGTCGTCGAGCGCCTCTACCCGGGCTTCCCGGTCACGCTCTCGGCGCACGTTTTGCCGGAGTTCCGCGAGTACGAGCGCGCGCTCACCGCATGCATGAACTCCTATGTGCGGCCGAAGGTGGCCGACTACGTCGACCGGCTCCAGTCGGAGCTTCAGGGCATCGGAGCGCGGGCGGACGTCAACATCCTCCGCTCGGACGCGGGCCTCATGACCACGAGCGAGGCCGCCCGCAACCCGATCTACGGCGTTCTCTCGGGACCGTCCGGCGGTGTCGCGGGCGCGCTCTACGTAGCGCGCAAGGCGGGGTTCGACGACATCCTCACGTTCGACATGGGCGGGACGTCGACCGACGTGTCGCTCTGCCAGAACGGCCAGCCGACGATCGGCCGGGAGACCGCGATCTCGCACTTCCGGATCCGTGTCCCGTCGGTCGACGTGCACACGGTCGGCGCCGGCGGCGGATCGATCGCCCACGTCCCGGAGCTGACGAAGGCGCTCCGCGTCGGTCCCGAGTCGGCAGGGGCCGAGCCCGGGCCAGCCGCATACGGGAAGGGCGGCACCCAGCCGACGGTGACCGACGCGAATGTCGTGCTCGGGCACCTTCCGCCGAGGCTCCTCGGCGGCGAGATGTCTCTCGACGTCGACGCCGCACGAGCCGCGGTGCAGACGATCGCCGACGCGATGGGTCTGGACTCGGTCGAGGCCGCGGCGGAGGGGATCCTCGCGATCGTCAACGAGAACATGGCGGGGGCACTACGGCTCGTGTCCGTGCAGCGCGGGCACGATCCGCGGGACTTCGCGCTCGTGTCCTACGGCGGCGCCGGCCCGCTCCACGCGAACGCCGTCGCAGAGCTGATGGGCTCGTTCCCCGTGATCGTCCCTCCGGCGCCCGGTCTGCTCTGCGCGATCGGCGATCTGGTCGCCGACTTCCGCGACGAGTTCGCGCAGACGTACATCCGGGTCCTCGACGACGCCGCGCCCGAGGAGGTCGCAGGGATCCTCGACGACCTCGGCGCCCGCGCCGAGACATGGCTCGAGAGCGAAGGAATCCCCTCCGACACACGCACGATTACCTACACGGCCGACATGCGCTACCGCGGCCAGGGGTACGAGATTCCGGTCGCGATCGATCCGGCGGAGATCCGCGCGGACGGGGTCGGCGGGCTCGAGGAGCGGTTCAACGGGCTCCACGAGCAGCTGTACGGCTTCCGGATGCACGGCACGGCGACGGAGATCGTCAACCTCCGGGCGGTCGGGTTCGGGTCAGTGCCGAAGCCTGAGCTGCCGGTCGGCGAGGCGGGCGGCGAGGACGCGTCCGGCGCGGTCGGCGATGAGCGGCAGGTCTGGTTCGGCGGGGCGCAGCACGCCACGCGGATCTACGACCGCGCGAAGCTCCAGCCCGGGATGGCGTTCGCCGGACCGGCGATCGTCACCGAGTTCGACGCGACCACCGTCGTCCTGCCCGGCTACTCCGCGGCGGTCGACGTGAACTTCAACCTCCTGATCACCCCGAACGACTGAGAGGCGGCAGCGATGGCAACCACCGAATCAGAGCCGCTGCGGATCGCCGAGATCCCTACCGGCCTCACGATCGACCCGGTCACGCTCGACATCATCGAGGGCGCGCTCAAGAACGCCCGCTTCGAGATGGACGCGGTGCTCTTCCGCTCGGCGATGAGCCCGGTGATCCGGGAGCAGCACGACGAGTTCCCGATGCTCACCGACCCGCGCGGGCGGATGGTCGTGGGCCAGTTCGGCGCCTACATCAACGAGATGATGGCCGACTGGGACCGCGGCGTGTATCCCGGCGACGTGATCCTCACCTCCGACCCGTTCAAGTGCTCCGCCTCGATCTCGCACACGAACGACTGGCTCGTGCTCCTGCCGATCTTCTACGAGGGCGAGCTCGTCGGCTGGTCGAGCCAGTTCGGCCACCAGATGGACGCGGGCGGGCCGCTGCCCGGCTCCCTGCCGACCGGCGCGCGCACGATCTTCGAGGAGGGGATCATCATCCCCCCGATCAAGATCATCGAGCGGGGCGAGGTCCAGGAGGACGTCCTGCGGCTGATCTTCAACAACGTCCGCCTGCCCGAGATGAACAGGGCGGATCTGTTTGCGATCATCGCCGGCTGCCGCGCCGGCGAGCGGCGCGTCCTCGACCTCTGCGATCGCTTCGGGAAGGAGACGTATCTCGCCGCGCTCCAGGCGCTGCTCGACCGGACGCACGAGGCGATGCGGAAGCTCATCCTCGTCGCGATCCCCGAGGAGCCGCAGAGCTTCGAGGACTACATCGACGACGACGGCCTCGGTAACGGGCCGTACAAGATGAAGCTGACGATCTGGCGGGAGGGCGAGCACGCCTTCTTCGATTGGACGGGCACCGACCCGCAAGCGTGGGGGCCGATCAACTTCTACCTCTCCGAGGGCATGTTCAAGATGTTCATCGGGATCTACCTGATCATGGTCAACGATCCCCAGATCCTCTTCAACGACGGCTTCTACCCACTGCTCCACGTCGTGCTGCCGGAGGGGACGCTGCTCAAGCCACGCTATCCCGCCGCGCTCGGCTGCCGTACCCACGGCCTCGCGCGTCAGTTCGACGTGCTGGGCGGCGCGCTCTGCAAGCAGGCCCCGGAGCTGAACACGGCCGCCGGCTACGGCACCTCGCCGTACATGCTCTACTCGGGCTGGGACGAGGCCGGGGACTTCTTCTACTCGATGGAGATCCTCTACGGAGGGATCCCCGGGCGGCCGATCGGCGACGGGATGGACGGCCACTCCTGGTGGCCGTTGTTCGAGAACATCCCGACCGAGTACCTCGAGGCGTACTACCCGCTGCGGATCGACGGGTACACGACCGTCACCGACTCGGGCGGGGCCGGAATGCACCGCGGCGGCAACGCGGTCGAGAAGCGCTACGTCTATCTCGAGCCCGGCGAGGTCTCGATCCACGACGACCGCTGGCTGACCCGTCCCTGGGGCGTGCTCGGCGGGGAGCCGGGCGAGCGGTCGGAGAAGATCCTCGTCCGCGCCGACGGCACCGAGGAACGCCTCCCTTCGAAGTGCGACAACATCGAGGTGCAGCCGGGCGACATGCTCGTCTACCGCACTGCCGGAGGCGGCGGGTGGAAGGACCGGCTCGAGCGGCCGGTCGAGGCAGTCGCCAGGGACGTGTCGTACGGGCTCGTCTCCCGGGAGAAGGCGCTCGCGGGCTACGGCGTGGTCGTCGGCGAGGACGGTACGGCCGACGTCGAGGCGACGGAGAAGGAGCGCGAGCGGCAGCGCGCGGAGCGCGGCGACCCGCTCGCGTTCGACTTCGGCCCGCCGCTCGACGAGGTGCTCGCCAACTGCTTGGACGAGACCGGGCTCGAGCCGCCCAAGCCGGCGACGCAGCTGCGCTGGTCGCCTATCGAGGACGGGGCGGAGGTCCTCGCGCGCGTCCGCGAGCGGGAGGGGGTCTGACCGATGGGCGAGATGCAGTTCGAGGGCTTCGGGCAGCGGGCCGGCGGCGTCGGCACGCGTCCGGCGCTCGTGATCGTCGACATGAACAACGGGTTCACCGACCCCGAGTCGCCGCTGGTCTGCGAGCTCGACGACACGATCGACGCGATCGGCAGGCTGCTCGACGTGATGCGTCGCGCCGAGCTGCCGGTGGTCTTCACGACGGTCTCGTTCGGCGAGGGCGACAAGGTCACGGCGAAGGCGTTCATCGACAAGGTTCCGGTGCTGCTGACGCTGGCCGCCGGCACCCGCTGGGTGGAGATCGACGATCGGATCGCTCCCCGCGAAGACGAGGTCGTGCTGAACAAGCTGTTCGCGTCGGCGTTCTTCGGCACCGCGCTCTCGAGCCTCCTCGCCTCGCACGGCTGCGACAGCGTGATCGTCACCGGAGCGTCGACCTCCGGCTGCGTCCGGGCGACTACCGTCGACGCGTTGCAGCACGGCTACCGACCGATCGTGCCGCGCGAGGCGGTGGGCGACCGGAACCCGGCGGCGCACGACGCGTCGCTGTACGACATCGACCTCAAGTACGGGGACGTCGTCTCCCTCGACGAGTGCGTCGATGCCCTGGAGGAGCTCGCTGCCGCACACGCTCGCTGAGAAGATCCTGCTCGCGCACAGCGACGTCGACGAGCTCCGGCCGGGCGACGTCGTCACCGTCCGCTGCGACGTCGTGATGGCGAACGACGTCTCCGGCCCGGTGGCGTTCCGGGCGATGGAGCGCATGGGCGCGACCCGCGTCTTCGACCCCGAGCGCGTCGTGATGGTCGCCGACCACTTCGTGCCCGCGAAGGACGCGAGGTCGGCCGAGTTACAGCGCCGCCTCGAGACCTGGTCGCGCGAGCAGGGCGTCGCGTTCTACGGTCAGGGTCGCGGCGGCATCGAGCACACGCTCCTCTGCGAGGAGGGCTGGGTCACGCCCGGCTCGGTGATCGCGGGCGGCGACTCGCACACCTGCACCTACGGCGCTCTCGGATCGTTCGGCACCGGGCTCGGCTCGACGGACATCGCGTCCTGTCTCGCGCTCGGCTCGTTCTGGCAGCAGGTGCCGGAGACGATCGCCGTGGAGGTCGACGGCAGTCCGGGGGAGTACGTGACGGGTAAGGACGTGATCCTCGCGGTGCTCGCGGAGATCGGCGTCGGCGGCGGAACGAACGCGGTGCTCGAGTTTCGCGGTCCGGGAGCCGAAGCGCTCTCGCTCGACGAGCGGCTCGCGGTGGCGAACATGGCAGTCGAGGCGGGGGCCGAGACCGGCATCTTCCCTGCGGACGAGTCCGTGAGGCAGTACCTGGACGGTCGCGCCCGGTGGGAGTGGCGACCCGAGCGCTCGGACGATGGGGCGGAGCTGCGGCAGCGGCTCTCGATCGAGCTCTCTTCCCTCGAGCCGCTCGTCGCGCTGCCGCATCTGCCGGGAAACGTCCGCACCGTCTCGGAGGCGGCAGGCGTCCGGGTCGACCAGGTCTACATCGGGAACTGCGCGAACGGAACCCTGACCGACCTCCGGCAGGCCGCATCGATCCTCGCAGGTCGGAGCGTCGATCCAGGCACGCGAGCCATCGTGGTGCCGGCGACGCAGGCGATCTGGCGCGAAGCGGCGGCCGAAGGGCTGCTCGACACGTTCGTCGAGGCCGGAGTCATGGTCTCGACCCCCACGTGCGGGGCGTGTTTCGGCGGATCGAACGGTGTCCTCGCCGCGGGCGAGACGGCGGTCGCGACCACGAACCGGAACTTCCGGGGCCGGATGGGGTCACCCGAGGCGCAGGTCTACCTCGCGAACGCGTGGGTCGCGGCCGCAGCCGCCGTCGCCGGCGAGCTCGTGCACCCGCGGGAGATCGCATGAGGACCGACGGCACCGCCGTGCGCGTCCACGGCGACGACCTGGACACGGACGTCATGTACCCGGGCGCCTTCCTCAACATCGAGGATCCGGCGGAGATGGCTTCGCATCTCTTCGAGGGCTTCGACCCGTCGCTGCGGGAGAGGCTCGAGGGCGACACGATCCTGGTCGTGGACCGGAACTTCGGCATCGGCTCGTCCAGGGAGCACGTGCTGGTCGCGATGAAGGCGAGCGGCGTGCGCGGCATCGTGGGCAAGAGCTTCGCGCGAATCTTCTTTCGCAACTGCGCAAACCTCGGGCTCGCAGCCGTACGGTGTCCGGAGGCGGTCGACGCGGCACGCGACAGGAGCCGCATCGCGATCGACACCGCAGGCACGGTCGAGGTGGACGGACGACAGTTCGAGGCGCCCCCCGCGCCTCCGTTCCTGCTCGAGCTCGGCGCAGCCGGGGGACTGGTCGAATGGACTGCCGCTCGCCTCTCGCGCTAGACGCGCTAGCGGCCGAGCGTCTCGTACTCGGGGTTCGGCTCCCAGCCGAGGCCGGACGCCATCCGGTTCGTGAGGTTGAACATCCCCGTCACCTCCGCCACGTCCATCACGTCCTCGTCCGTCCAGCCGGCCTCGCGCAGCAGCTCGACGTCCGCCTCCGACATCGTGGTCGGACGGAGCGTCAACTTCAGCGCGTAGTCGAGCATTGCCCGTACGCGCGGCTCGAGCGGCGCGCTCGTGTGGTCCGCGGCCACCGCGTCGGCGAGTGCCGGGTCCTTCGTCAGCTTGCGCAGCGCCGCCGAGTGCGCGGCGATGCAGTACGCGCACTCGTTCGCGACGGAGACCACGACCGCGATCATCTCCCGCTCGGCCTTCGAGAGGCCGGAGTCGCCCTTCATCAGCTCCTCGTAGTGTTCGTTCCAGCGGAGCAGGTGCGACGGGCGGAGGGCGTAGTTCACGAGGACGTTCGGCACGAAGCCGAGCTTCTCGAGCGGAGCCTCGTGGAGCGCGACGACCTCGGCCGGCAGCGACGCCTCGCCGGGGACGCGGAGCCAGCTCACGCGCGGAGTTTACGGTGAGCACGGCGCTCCGGGCGATGCTGTTCGTGCCGGGCCACGAGGAGCGCAAGCTCGCGAAGATCCCGGCGCACGCCGCACGGTCGTACATCCTCGACCTCGAGGACGCGGTCCCCGCCGGCGCGAAGTCGCAGGCGCGCCAACTCGTCGTCGGGACGTTGCGGGAGCACGGTCGGGGAAGCTCGCTCTGGGTACGCGTCAACGCCGCCGCCTCTGGGCTGCTGGAAGAAGACCTCAGGGCCGTCCTCGTGCCTGGGCTCGCGGGCGTCGTCCTGCCCAAGGCCGCGTCGCGCGAGGATGTCGAGCTGGTCGACGCGCTGCTCGGCAACACGTCGTGCCGTCTGATCCCGACCATCGAGGATGCCGCGGCGCTCGCCCGGGCCGCGGAGATCGGTGCGGCGAGCCCGCGCGTCGAGTGCCTCGGTTTCGGGGCCGGCGACCTCGCCGGCGAGCTCGGCGTGGAGTGGCCGTCGGCCGACGGCTTCGTCAATCCGACACTCGCCGCGGCGAAGGCGCAACTCGTCCTCGCGTCGGCGGCAGCCGGGCTCGAGGCGCCGCACGACGGTGCCTCGGCCCTGATCGAGGACCTCGACGCGCTCCGCCGCGAGACGGAGCAGGCGCGGCAGCTCGGCTTCGGCGGCAAGCACGCGATTCATCCGCGACAGGTGCCGGTGATCGAAGCGGTCTTCGGCCGGTCGTCGACCGACGTCGACCGCGATCGCGCGCTGGTCGAGGCGTTCGAGCGTGGCGGCGGGGCCGCGGTCCGCTCCGCGGGCCGGCTCGTCGACGCACCGCTGGCCGAGGCCGCCCGCCGCCGGCTCGAGAGCTCCCCACCGGAGCTGCCGTTCGAAGGCCTCCGCGTCGTCGACGTGTCGAGCCTCTACGCGGCGCCGTTGATCGCGACGAACCTCGCCGACTTCGGCGCGGACGTGATCAAGGTCGAGCATCCGCGCGGCGACGACGCACGACGGTGGGGCCTCGCGAAGGACGGCGTGCCGCTCTGGTGGAAGAGCGTCGGGCGCAACAAGCGGTCGATCGCGCTCGACCTGAACGCCGACGGCGACAGGGAGCTCGTGAACCGGCTTGCCGGCGCAGCCGACGTCCTGATCGAGAACTTCCGGCCGGGCCGCATGGAGGACTGGGCCCTGGGGCCTGACGACCTGTTGGCACGCAATCCGCGACTCGTATATGTCCGTGTCACTGGCTTCGGCCAGACGGGGCCGATGAGCTCGCACCCGGGCTTCGGCACGCTCGCCGAGGCGTTTTCGGGCTTCGCCGCGATCACGGGGCTCGCCGACGGTCCGCCGACACTTCCGCCGTTCGGGCTCGCGGACGGCGTCGCCGCGCAGGTCGGAACCTGGGCGACCCTCGCGGCGCTCTACTGGCGCGACGTGCACCACGGCGGCGGCCAGGTGATCGACCTGAGCCTGTACGAGCCGCTGTTCAGCATCCTCGGCCCGCAGCTCGCGGAGTACCAGCACCTGGGGGTCGTCCAGCGCCGGCAGGGGAACCGCTCGCCGCGCACCACGCCGCGGAACGCGTACGAGACCTCCGACCGCCACTGGGTCGCGATCTCCGCAGGCACCCAGCAGGTCGCAGACCGGGTGCTCCGGGCGATCGGGCGGGACGACCTCGTCGGCGACCCCCGCTTTGCGGACGCCGCGTCTCGGCGCATGCACGCGGAGGAGCTGGACCACCTCGTGGCCGTCTGGATCGCCGCCCGGCCGCTCGACGAGGTGCTACGCGCGTTTGCCGAGGCGCAGGCGCCGATCGCCCCCGTCTACGACGCGGCACAGATTCTCGCCGATCGGCAATACCGCGAGCGCGGCTCGTTCGTCGAGGCGCCGGACCCCGATCTCGGCACGGTCGCGATGGCGGCCGTGGTACCGAGGCTGAGCAGGTCGCCCGGCAGGATCGCCCGACCGGGCGCAACCGAGATCGGCGCGGACACGACGGCGGTGCTCGCGAGTCTCGACGAGAGCGGCTGGCCCGCAGGCGGGATGTCGTAGGTCGACTCGCGTCCGGCGGCAGCGGCTAGGCCGGCTACTCGGAAGACCGTGGCGCCGCCACAGCGATCGCCTCGATCTCGATCTCGAGCTCCGGGAGCGCCAGTGCGCTCACCTCCACAATCGTGTCGGCCGGCCAGGGCGGGCTGAACCAGCGACCGCGGAGCTCGACGACCTTGGGGAAGTTCGCCATGTCCGTGAGGAAGATCGTGACCTTGACGACATCGGCGAGGCTCGACCCCCCGGCTTTGAGCACGCGCCCTAGGTTCCGGAAGGTCTGCTCCGCCTGGAGATCGAAGTCTCCGGCCCCCACGATCGCGCCGGTCTGGTCAATGGCCGCCTGGCCGGACACGAAGAGAAGGTCTCCAACTCGGAACCCCTGCGACAACCGGAAGGGGGCGTACGGGTCCGGCTCGACGGTGATCGGCGTGGCGGTGAGGCATTGGCTCATTCTGCGTCCTCCGGTTCGGTGGGATCGACTGGAGTCTCTACGCGGTCGCAGTCGCGTCGTCAAGGTACGGCTCACGCGAGTCGGGATCCCTCGTCGTGCGCACGACCGACGTCGACCTTGCGCGCTACCCGGGACTGCGACGGGAGAACTGGCTCGCGGCTCCGGGCGCCTGAGCGCGCTGCGTGCTCAGTTGATCTTGCAGAGCCGGTCGCCGGCGAACAGCGCGCGCTGCGCGACGTTCGCCTCCGCGTCACGCGCGGCGTCATACGAGCCGGGCGCCGCGCCCTGCCACATGACGTCCGGTGTGACGCCCGGGCCGATCACTGTCGCGCGATAGCGCGCGCCCTGCCCGGTGCCCTTCGCTCCGTGCGGGTAGAAGCCGTAGCAGAAGGTTCCCCTAGGGTTGTGCGCGAGAAAGCTGTTCTCGCGCTGCCAGCCGGCGCCGTAGCCGGAGCCGAACGTGTCGACGTAGATGTTCCGACCGTATGCGTCGAGCGGGACGCCGTAGCGCGTGGAGCGGAAGCCGAAGACCGGGGTGCCGCGGTAGGTCAGGCGCCCGTAGAGATGGTGGAAGCGCCGGTAGGACCAGTCGGTCGAAATCTCGAGCACCGATGGCAGGCCCGACCAGTGCGACAGGTGGAGCTCCCACGCGCCCGTCTCCCCCGTGGCCGGCGCGCCGTAGTTCGGGAGGGTCCGCTGCCAGGCCTGCACGGCCCAGTGCGTCCCGTCCGCCGCAGTGCAGGCCGCGACCTTCCAGGCCAGCGGCGGGCCGCGGTACGCACCGCAGGTGTTCGCCCCGATCGTGCCTCCGACCGTGAGGAAGAACGCGACCTGCGGCTGCGTGCGGCTCGGATCCCGCGCGTCGACCGCGCCCCAGGCAACGACCGTACGCGCCGCGCCGCCGGAGCGGAACGAGACCAGGGCATGACCCTTCGCGTCGACCTGGAGGCGCACGTTCGTCGCATCCCGTCCGATCAGTTGCGAGCCGAGGCTCGAGGCAGGAGCGAGCGCCGTCGCGCAGAGGCACACGAGGGTCGTGACTCCGATCCCTACAACGCGACGTGGCATGGCTCTCCGATGAACGGGCCGCGGACGCGACCCAGCCGGTCATAGCACCGGCTGCGAGGCAGGACAACCCTGCGACGGGTGCTAGGCCGTAGTCTCCGCGAGCTCGCGGAGCTGTCTGCGGACGAACAGGATCCGCTGGGCGACGGTGATCCACGCGAGCGCCGCGAGCAAATAGATCGGCCACTGGAGCCAGCCCCAGGGCGCGACGAAGAGGCCGACGCCGATCAGGACGACGCGCTCGACACGCGACCCGAATCCGATGTCGCCCCGGAGCCCGAGGGTCTCGGCCCGCGCCCGCGTGTACGAGACGAGGAACGACCCGATCACCGCCGCGAACGCGGCCATCAGGGCGACCTCGTTCGAGTCGTGCATGAAGGACAGGCCGATCGCGGCGAGCATCGCGGCCTCGCCGACGCGGTCGAACGTCGAATCGAGGAACGCGCCGAACACGGTGCCCTTTCCGGCGGCGCGGGCCAGGGCGCCGTCGAGGATGTCGGCGATCGAGCCGACGACGAAGAGGATGCCACCGAGCCAGAAGAAGAGGTACTCGTTCCGCGTCTCGAAGCCGACGAGCACGGCGCCGGCGAGGCATGTCGCGACGCCGACGAGGGTCAGCATGTCCGGCGTCAGCTTCGTCTTCGCGACGCCGCGCATGGAGCGGCGAAGGATCTCCCGCGCCGCCTGCGTGTACTCCTGCTTGACGCGATCCAGCTGGTTGACCCGTGGCCCTGTGGGCTCGCTCACGCGCGCCCCCGGCCGGTGGGGATGTCTCCCCGGGACGGTTCGGGCGTCACAGCCCGGGCACGAACTGGCGAATGCGGCGGCGGAAGAGGATCAGGCCGGTGAGGATCGCGAGCATGAACCCCGCGAAGCAGTCGAGCCAGAAGTGGTTTCCGGTGCCCATCACGGCGAAGCAGACCCAGGCCGGCCACACGAGCCAGAGCACGCGGGCGACGCGCGACCGGCACACCGTGGCCATCACGAGCCCCACGATCAGCGCATCCATCGCGTGGAGGCTCGGCATCGCCGCATACGGGTTGGCGGCGAATGCGACGACGTCGCTCTGCTGGTTGATCGAGCCAAGGTCCGACAGCGTGTCGGTGAAGCCCCACTCGGGGAACATGCGCGGCGGCGCCGTCGGCATCAACACGTAGCCGACGAGGCCGAGCAAGTTCGCTCCGATCAGCCAGTTCCGGAAATCCGCGAAGCGATCGTGGTGCTTGAAGTACACCCACAGGAGCGAAATGCCGACGACGGCGAACTGGGAGAGCCAGTAGGTGTAGGTCGTGGCCGCGATGAGGACGCCCGACTGCTCGACGAAGTTCTGGATGGTCGGCTCGAAGAACAGCCGCAGCCGGTTCTCTGTCTCGATCACGAGCGTCCCGTTCCAGAACGCCTCGCCTACGCCTCGGTCGGCCGCCCCTCGCGCAGCCTGGTAGGCGACGTAGAAGCCGAACCACACCGCGATCTGGAGCAACAGGTGCGTCCAGCCACGCGGCAGCCGGCGTGCCTCCGCGTAACCCGTCACGGGGTCAAGTCTATCGAGGCGGCACGACTGTTCCTCGGAGGACCGGCGTGGCACGATCACCCGATCGAGCGACAGGGAGGCGGAGATGGATGGGTTGACGATCAAGCACGACGAGGATCTCGAGCGCGCCTACGGCAAGTGGGTGCTCATCCGGCGGTCGCTCGGCGTCAGGTCGTTCGGGATGAACACGGTAGAGCTGCCCCCCGGCGAGGCGATCCCCGAGCACGACGAGAGCGGCCGCGACCACGAGGAGGTGTTCCTCGTCCTCGACGGCGACGCGGTGGTGGTCGTGGAGGGGATCGACCACCCTCTGCGCACCGGGTCGTTCGCGCGCCTCGACCCTGCGCTCCGTCGCACGGTCCGCAACGACACGGACGCCGTCGCCCGCGTCCTGATCATCTCGGCCCCCGTCGAGAGCGGGTATGAGCCGCTCGACTGGGCCTAAGAAGCGTGGGGGAAACCATGTTTCCCCCACGAGCCCCCTTCTTCTGCGTCGCGTCGCCGCCACGCGTCGTTGGCCTCCCGGGCGAGTGAATCGCCCTCCGGCCGCGATCGGCGGCTCCGCCTCGGAGCAGATAGTCGGTCCGCCGTGCCTACATAGCCAAGCGCGGCGGCGGGGCATCGCGTCGCGGCCGGAGGCCGGCTTTGCCGGCCGAGAGGCCAACTTCGGGTGTTCGGGTCGTTGCGGTGGAGGAGGGGGCTCGTGGGGGAACCAGGGGTTCCCCCACGTTCCTAGCCGCCGATGTAGGACATCTCGATCCGCGGTAGCTCGGACGTCCGCTCGGTGCGGATCTGCGAGTAGCGGTCGGTGCGGCGGGCCCAGACGCCCGCGATCGCGTCGCGCAGGTCGTCGTCCGTCGCGCCGGCGCGGAGCAGCGCCCGGAGATCGGTGCCACGCACCGCGAAGAGGCACGTGTAGAGCTTTCCCTCCGCGGAGATCCGCGCTCGCGTGCAGTCGCCGCAAAACGGCTGAGTGACCGAAGCGATCACGCCGACCTCGCCTGCGCCGTCGCGATAGCGAAACCGCTGCGCGACCTCGCCGCGGTATGCGGGGTGGACGGGGTCGAGCGGGAACACGGCGCCGATGCGCTCGACGATCTCGGCGGCCGGGACGACGTCGTCGAGGCGCCAGCCGTTCGTCGCGCCGACGTCCATGTACTCGATGAACCGCAGGCCGTGGCCGGTGCCGCGGAAGTGGCCCGCCATCTCGACGACACCGTCGTCGTTCACCCCGCGCTTGACGACCGCGTTGACCTTGACCGGGAGGCCGGCGGCGGCGGCCGCATCGATCCCGTCGAGCACCCGCGTGACCGGGAAGTCGACGTCGTTCATCGCCCGGAAGGTCGCGTCGTCGAGCGAGTCGAGGCTCACGTTCACGCGGTCGAGCCCGGCGGCGCGCAGCGCTTCCGCCTTTCGTGCGAGCAGCGACGCGTTCGTCGTCAACGTGAGATCGAGGCCGTCGATCGTGCGGAGCCGCTCGACGAGCGTCTCGAGCTCCTTGCGGAGCAGCGGCTCTCCTCCCGTGAGGCGGATCTTCTCGACGCCGAGTGCTGCGAACACCCGCGCGATCCGCTCGAGCTCCTCGAAGGTGAGCAGCTCCTTGCGGTCCATGAAGCGGTAGTCCTGACCGAACACCGTCTTCGGCATGCAGTACGTGCAGCGGAAGTTGCACCGGTCGGTGACGGAGATGCGGAGGTCGCGGATGGGGCGGCCGAGGGTGTCCGTCGGGTGCATACCCGCAGCGTACGGAACCGAGCCTCCCTCGAGTTGGCAGCGAGCCCGCGACTCGGCTGCGAACGAGAGCCGGGCGAGAGCCTCGGACGTCTCGAGCGTCAGATCCTCGAGCAGGACCCGGAGCTCGGTGCGTGGTCACGCCGGACCCGCCCGGCGCTCGTACCCCCGTCGGCGTGGCGCCATCCGGTGCGCGTCGCGGTCGCCGGCGCCGTCGTGCTCGCCGTCGCGGTCGGGCTCGCGGGGTGGCGGCTCGTCGGCAGCGATGCCGAGCAGGGGACCGCGGGCGCGATCGCTCTGGACCCCGACACGGGTGCGGTGCGCGAGACGATCTCGGTCGGGACTTCCCCCTCCAAGCCTTGGCTGCGCCCGAAGGTCGGCCGGGTCGTCCTCGCCCGCTCGGCGCTCCTCCGCCGGACCCGCTGACCGTCGCCCGAGCAGCGGGATAGCCTCGCGCCGTGCCGCGCACCAGAGCCCCGATCCTCGCGCTGGTCGCGGTCACCGCGATCTGGGGCTACACGTTCGTGCCGGTGCAGAAGGCGCTCGACGCCTATCCGCTCTTCGCCTTCCTCGCCGTCCGGTTCGCGATCTCGGGACTCGTGCTCACGCCGTTCGCCTGGGCGCCGCTGCGCTCGCTGCCGCGGGCCGGCTGGGCCGCCGGCGTTCTCGCAGGCGGGTTCCTCGCGGCTGCGTACGGGTTCCAGACGGCCGGGCTCGAGCTGACGACGGTCTCGAGCACCGGGTTCATCACCGGCCTCTACGTCGTCTTCACGCCGATCCTCGCGCTCGTGCTCTTTCGCACCCCGGTGCCGGCTGCCGCGTGGGTGGGGGTCGCGCTGGCACTCGTCGGGCTCGCCCTGATCAGCGGGGTCCCCGGCGGGTCCGTCGTCGGCAACGTCCTCGTCCTGGCGAACGCCGTCGCCCAGTCGTTCCAGATCGTCGCGATGGAACGCTTCGCGCCGCGCTACGACGCGCGCGCGCTGACGTTCATCCAGATGAGCGTGTCGTGTGCCGCGTTCGTCGTGATCGCGGTCGCCGCAGGCCAGGTGCAGGTGCCCGACGGCGCGCAGACGTGGTACGCGCTGGTCGTCACCGGGGTGTTCGCGGGCGCGCTCGGCTACCTCGTCGCAACCTGGGTGCAGTCGCGCGAGACGGCGGCCCGCACGGCTCTCGTCTTCACGCTCGAGGCGCCGTTCGCTGCGTTCTTCGGCGTGCTCCTCCTCTCGGAGAGCCTCGGCTGGGCCGGTTGGGCAGGGTGCGCGGTGATGCTCGCCGGGATCGTCCTCTCCGAGCCTGCGGCCGCCGGCGTCCTGCGGCGCCTCGTCCCGGCGCGGCCGTAGGAATGGACGCGGTCGCGCTCGCGTTCACGTCGGCGGCGCTCTTCGGAGCGATGCCGGTCGCCGTGCGATTCGCGCTCGTCCCGCCGCGCGTGCCGGCCGCCGTCGGCGCGCTGCTGATGCAGACGGCGACGTTGCTCGTCCTCTGCGTCGCTGCGGCGATCCAGGGCGGCGTCACGCTTGGCGGGTTGCTGCCGTTCCTGCTCGCCGGCGCAATCGCGCCCGGGATCTCGAACCTCTTCATCACAGTCGGGATCCGCGAGGCCGGCTCGTCGCGGGCGTCGGTCGCGTTCGGGATGGCGCCGCTCTTCGCGGTGACGATCGCGGTGGTCGGGTTCGGCGAGCGACCGGGACCGGCCGTCCTCGTCGGGGCGCTCCTGGTCGTGGCCGGCGGAATCGCGCTCGCGCTCGAGCCCGAGCGGCCGCACCATGTCCGCAGCATCGGCATCGCCATCGCGCTCGCCGGCGCAGCGCTCTTCGCGCTGCGCGACAACCTCGTGCGGCACCTGTCGCTCGAAACCGAGGTCCCGTCGATGACCGCGGGCGCGGCGATGCTCGCGGCGAGCCTCGTCGTGACCTCGCTGGTCGTGGCCGTCCGACGGAACCGCGTCGTGTGGGCGCCGACGGTCGTTGCGCGTTGGCTCCTGCCGGGCGCATTCGTGGGCCTCTCCTACATCGCGCTCTTCGAGGCGTTCTATCGCGGCACGGTCTCCGTCGTCGCCCCGATCGTCGCCACCGAGTCGCTGTTCGGAGTCGTGTTCTCGTGGCTCCTCCTGCGGCGCTCGGAGCGGGTGGGGCCACGCGTCGTGGTCGGCGCTGCGCTCGTCGTCGCCGGCGGCGCCCTCATCGCGATCGTCCGGTAGGGGGCGCTATCTGCGCACAGCTTGCGTGCATCGTCAGCCTCCCGACCAAGCGGATCAAGCGCTTCTTCGGCCGCTTCTGATCGCGACGGTGGATGGACTGAGCTCGCGTCTGATGCGGCCCCTCGTCGTTACGAGCGGCTGACCGTGGACTCGACGCGGCGGCGGAAGCTCGGTGGGTCTATCGCCGGATAGCGATAGAGCTCGGGCTCGATCTCCGCGAACAGCTCCCGAAGCCGGTCGCGCTCGACGAGGCCGCGCGTGAGCATCTCGTCGACGTCGAGGAGGTCGCGGTCGTGCCCGCGTTCGAGCTTCGACAACGCCTGGGCGTACAGGTCGTAGTGGAGGAAGGTCACCGATCCCTCTCGTGAGATCGACGGGCTGCGCTCCTCCCAACCTCCCGGCACGGGGACGAAGTCCGCAGGGGAGGCGAGCTCGACGTTGAGCTCGAGCTCGTCTTTGATCCCGGGCAGCGCGCGCAGCAACTCGTCGGGCACGTGCCCATCGGGAAACGCGACGTCGATGTCGACGGTCGAGTCGCGCCAGCCCTCGAGCACCGCGGTGGCTCCGCCGACGAGGTAGACCATGTGCTCGCCGCGGGCTGCGGCGCCGAGCGCCCCCATGAAGGCGCGAATGCGATCGGCGTTTACGGGGCGACGCATTCCGCGGCCCGCGCGTAGCTCGAGAGCTTCCGGAGGAGCGCGTTGTACCGGCCGTGGGCGGAGTCGGCCTCGTCCTCGGCGAGAAGCGCGTAGAGCCGCAGCTCGGGCTCGCCGAACGGCTCGGCGACGACATGCCCGGACGCTGCAAGGCGCCGCGCCGCGATCGAGACGAGCAGCGCCTCCGCCGTCGCGTCGCGTCGCGCGAGGTCGGAGAGACCCTTCGTCACGAGCTCGGAGCCGGGCAGAGCGTCGGTGTCTTCCACAGACGCATGGTAGGCGGGGCCGGGTTCCCATAACTTGCTATGATCTCACTCAGATTTTCCATCTGAGACGCATCAGGGAAGGAGCACGACTCAATGGCAAAGACCATCGGCATCGACCTGGGAACGACGAACTCGTGCATGGCCGTCCTCGAAGGCGGCGAGCCGACCGTCATCCCGAACGCTGAGGGCGGGCGGACGACGCCGTCCGTCGTCGCGTTCGCGAAGGACGGCCAGCGGCTCGTCGGCGCCCCCGCGCG
>Ga0207661_10000306_pt1 | contig 31211 bp, 25 predicted proteins | sample KBSC713LmetaG_FD_184337 | JGI IMG/M metagenome (GOLD analysis project Ga0207661, IMG submission 184337) | Corn rhizosphere microbial communities from Kellogg Biological Station, Michigan, USA - KBS C7.1-3L metaG (SPAdes) (version 2) | ecosystem: Host-associated > Plants > Roots > Rhizosphere ...
TTTACAACTACACGACACTGACGTGCCAAGATTTCATCGTTGCCGGCGACGACCCGCCCGCCAACTGCCTTCACCATAGACATCCGTGACATCCCCGTCATGATCGCCTGACGGTTGCCCGTGCGGGCTGCCTAAGAGCCTGTTGAAGGACTTGGTTGTACGGGTAACCGAGCCGTGATCATCGGACGGTGAGCGGGGTCGGCGTGTCGAGCTGACAAGGGAAGGGCCTTCAGATACGAGCACTGGTGACGAAACCTCTGCCCGTACATCCCTGAAGGCCCAACTATGTCTTTGTACCTTGTCGCCGGTCACGGCGCAGCTACCGCCCCGGCGTCGATCGGGCAACACCTGCCTACGGGTCGTCCCCGCCGGTATCCGTCGGACACCAGTGACACCGAGTGGCAGCTGCTGGCCGGCTACATCCCGGCCGGCGGGACCGTGGCTGGTCGTGGTGGCGGCCCGGTGGTGTACCCGCGCCGCGACATCGTGGATGCGATCCGCTACGTGGACCACAACAGTTGTGTCTGGCGGGCGCTGCCGGTCGACTTCCCGCCCTGGCCGATCGTTTACCACTACTTCCGTACCTGGAACCGAGACGGCACCCTCACGGCGCTGCACGCAGGCCTGCGGGAGCAGATCCGCCAGGCCGAGGGTCGGTATGTCGAACCGTCGGCGGCGATCCTGGACTCCCAATCGGTACGGGCAGCGGAGACCGTCGCCCGATCCAGCCGTGGCTTCGACGCCGGCAATTATCCGGGGTCTTCGGTTATGCCGGGCCGGCCGCGCCCGTGCTGGCGGGAGGGTGTGCCGGCCCGGGATAACTACACGTTCTCCAGGAAGGCCAGGAGGCTGTCGGTGGGGCGGTAGCGCTTGGCGTCCTGGGTGCGTGGCGCGGTGCGGGCCAGGGCTTTCTCTTTCAGGGCCATGTCGGCATGGAGGTAGATGTCGGTGGCCTTGGTGCTGGCGTGCCCGAGCCAGAGCGCGATGGTGGAGGTGTCGACTCCGGCCGTCAGTAGGTCCATGGCCGCGGTGTGCCGCAGCGTATGCGGGGTGATGTTCTTGGAGGCCAGGGTCGGACAGTCGGCGGCGGCGATCGGAAGGTATTTGGCCAGCAGATCGGCGATCGCGTCGCGGCTGAGGTGACCGCCGAGGCGGGCGGGGAACAGCGGGTCGCTCGGTGCTGCGCGGCGTTCGGTGATCCACTGGCGCAGGAGCCGTGCGGTGGATTTGGTCAGTGGGGTGCAGCGCTGCTTGCGGCCCTTCCCGGTGCAGCGCAGGTGCGGCCCTGCGCCGAGTTCGGCGTCGGCGCAGGTAAGCGCGGTGAGTTCGGAGACCCGCAGTCCGGTTTGGGCCGCGACCAGAAGGATCAGGTGGTCACGCCGGCCGAGGAGGCTGGTGCGGTCGGGGGCGGCAAGCAGCGCGTCGGTCTCCGCGTGGGTGAGGTAGCAGACGTCCGTGGTGATATGCCGGGCGGTGGGGATGGCCAGCACCCGCTGGATGAGTAGGGTGTGCTCGGGACAGCGCAGCGCCGCGTAGCGGAACAGGGAATGGATAGCGGCCAGGCGCGCGTTGCGGGTGGTCACGCTGTTGCCCCGTTCGGCTTCCAGGTGGTTGAGGAAGCCGCCGACGAACGCGGCGTCGATGTCGGTGACCGCCAGCGCCGAGGGTGCTTTGCCGAGTTCATGTTGGGCGTGGTGGAGCAGTAGTCGGAAGGTGTTGCGGTACGCGGCGACGGTGTGCGTGCTGGCGCGGCGCTGGGCGAGATCTTCGGTGAAGAACCCTTGCAGGATCGGGGCGAGACTGGTCATGATGCGGGGCTCCAGAAGGATTCCAGGCGCTGGGCTGCGGCCGTCATCAGCAGCGGGCAGGCTTGCAGGTACCAGTAGGTTGTTGCGGGGCTGACGTGCCCGAGGTAGGTCGACAGGGTCGGCAGCAGGTGCGCGACGTCAAGGTTCTGCTCGTACCAGTCGGTCAGGGTGGTGACCGCGAAGGTGTGGCGTAGGTCGTAGAGGCGTGGCTTGGGCTCGGCTGTGATACCGGCCGCCGTCAGTAGCTTGTTGAATGCTTTGCTGGCGTTGGTGTGGTTGAGCCGTGTCCCGGCGCCGGAGAGGAAGAACGCCGGGCTTGCTGGGCGCGGGCGCAGCAGGTCGCGTTGGTGCTGGTAGCGGTCGAGTTGCTCGATCACGGTGGCGTGCAGCGGGATCAGACGTGACTTGCCGAACTTGGTTCCGCGCACCGTCAATGTCCCGTCTTCCAGGTTCACGTGGTCGCGGTCCAGGCCCATCGCCTCGCCGGTGCGCATACCGGTTGAGGCCATCAGCCCGATGAAATACTCGAAGGTCGCCGCGCGCATCGGGCAGCGCATCCCTCGGGCCGCGCATAGCAGCGCGACGATCTCCTGCTCCGAGTACAGGTATGGCGCCGCACGACGCTGGTTGCTGGTACGCGGCAGCAGGTCCGTCGGCGGGATCTCGGTTCGCTGGTCGAAGCCGGTCTGGAAGCGGGCGAAGCCGCGTACCACGGTCAGCCGAGCGGCCCACCATTGCATGGCGGCGCCGGCCGGCGCGGTGGCCCACTGCAGTGCCGCGTTCGTGGTGACATGGTCCTGGCCGCGATCCTCGAGGAAGGCGGCGAACTGGTTGAGCATCCGCCCCTCGATCAGGAGCTTGTAGCCCAGGACGCGGCGCACCCGCAGGTAGTGCTCGACCGCCTGGCGTATTTGAGTCATCGCCCGCTCACCCTGCCTGCGGCCAGGGGCGTGCGCCTACGGACAGCGCAGTCAGGTCCACCTTGGCGTAGATCGCGGCCGTCGCCTCAGCTTCGTGGCGCAGCAGTTGGGCGACCTCGGTCAGATTCCCGCCGTCGGCCAGCACCCGGCAGGCGGCGCGGTGGCGTAGCCGGTGCGCGGCGACCGTGGGGATCTCGGCGCGGCGGGAGGCGCAACGCGGCACCATCACCACCGACTGCCTGGACATGGTGTTATCTGGGCCGATGGTGCGGAGAAACACCTGCCGCAGCGTCGAGGGTCTCCGACCGCGGCGCAGGTAGTCCACCAGCGCCGCGCCCACGTCGGCGGGCAGCGGCAGGCGGTCGATCCGCCCGCCCTTGCCGTGAACCACCACTTCACCGCTGCGCCAATCCAGATCCTCAAGGCGCAGGATGGCGATCTCCGCCGCACGCAGGCCGAGCCGGGCCATCAGCAGCAGCACCGCCCGGTCCCGCAGGCCCAGCGGCGTGGCCTGGTCACACGCGGCCAGCAGCGGCCCAAGAACATCCACGCCCGGGGTGCGCGGCAGGCCGCCCAGCCGCCATCCCGCTACCGACGGCACCACCGCGGACAAGTCCCGATCGACCACGCCGACAGCGAACAAGTACCGCAGCAACGAACGCAGGCTGACGGTCAGGACCTTCATCGAGCCCACCGAGTAGCGCCTGCCGGCGTCGAGGACGAAGTCCACCACGCTCTGGGGAGCCAGCAGCTCGACACGCAGCAGGTCCTCGACCACCAAAGTGCGCAGGAACCGGTCAACGATCGGGGCCCGCCCAGATATCGTCCGTTCGCTCAACCGGCGTTCGCGCCGCAGATAACCCGCGTATCGCTCGACCAGCTCAGCGACAGGGTCCTCGACCTGCCGCGGCTGCTCAGGCGGGATCACGTCGACCTGCCGCAGAAAGGCGAGCATCTCTCGTAGCGAACGGACCGAAAGCCAGCGCCGGTAGCCCACCGTCCGCCGGTGCCGAACGAACTCCTCCAACTCGGCCGCTCCCAGCCGCTGCGGCACCAGGCCCGTGCGGTCCAGCCACCTACTCAAACACGCCAGCACGTAGGCGTTGTCCTGCGCGGTCCGAACCGCGTAGCCAAGCCGGATCATCTCCATCCGGAACGGGTGCACCAGCCCGGCCAACGGTCCACCAGGAATCAGCGGGTACCGCGCAACGCCCGTCGTCGCCATGTTCGCCTCCTTCGCAAATCCACAGAAGGAGACGGTCTCAACCCGCAGTTATCACGCCCTCAGAACGGCGCCCCACCGCACCCGCAAGGGCGGGCGTGCCCAGCCCGGCATAACCGAAGACCCCGGATAATTGCCGTTATCCCGGGCCCGGGATAACGGCAAGAAGGTCAACGGCCGCAAGCGGCACATCGCGGTAGACACCACCGGGCTGCTGCTGGTCGTCCTGGTAACCGGCGCCGGGGTACAGGACCGTCACGCTGCCCGGCTACTGCTATGGGCCCTGGCCGGCTGCTTCACCCGCATCAGCATGGTCTGGGTCGACGGTGGCTACAGCGGCACCCCCATCGACTACGGCCTAACCCTCGGCCTGCTCGTGCAGGTGGTGGCCAAGCTGGCCGGCCAGACCGGTTTCACCGTGCTGCCCCGCAGGTGGGTCGTGGAGCGCACCCTGGCCTGGATCAACAGATGCAGACGCACCACCCGCGACTACGAACGCCTCCCCGAACACCACGCCGCCATGGTCCAGTGGTCAATGGTCATCATCATGACCAGACGCCTCGCCCGATACCAACGCCGCCACCCGCGATCCCTGACCCCGTAACCCAGTCCTTCAACAGGCTCTTAGAAAGACGTACCAGCTGTGCGGAGATTGCCGGGTCTGCTGGAGCTGCGGCGGTTAGCTGAGCGAGGTACTGCGTGTTGAGCCGCTGTACCGTCGTGCGACTCAGACCCCACGTCTGCGCGATCTCGATCAGGTCCGCGCTCTCTTCGCTCGTTAGCACGCCGTCGCGCAGGGCCCGGTCGAGCACGTCGAGGTAGGCGTCCGCACGGTGATCGCCAGTCAGCCCGGCCTGAACCCGAGCCGCTGTGCCGGCGAGGCTGACGGCCAGCGGCCCGGTCCGCACGGGTATCGGCAAGTCCGACCGCGCCAAGCTGGGCCTCGTGGGCAGGGCGGCGAGAACGGCCGGCTCGGCACCGATCCACGGTTCCGGGAGTTCGGTTGGTTGGCAGCCCAGTGACGCGAGGTCTGTTGCGGTGGCGAGGCGAAGTGCGTGCTGGAACAGTCCCGCCGTCGCGGCCGCGTCGCCGAGAGCGGTGTGCGCGCCGTCGAGCTGGATCCCGGCCGCGGCGCAACAGTCGGCGAGCCGCCGTGATTGTCCGATGCCGAGTCGCCCGGTGAGTTCGAGGGCTCTGTTGCGTCGAGCGTTGGAAAGATCGAGGCTTGAGCCGTGAAGTCATTGACTCGCCCTCGTCCGTGGCTGCCTGTGGGGTGCCACGTCAGGGCGGGGCGTTGGCCTGGGCAGATGCGGTGCGGCAGGCTTGGTGGCGTGGTGGTTCATACGATCGCGTTGATGATCGTCCGGCGGGTTCTGGGTGTACTTGGCTGCGGTCCGACGCCGAACGCCGATGCGGTGGAGATCGCGGTGCTTCGGCATCAGTTGGCGGTGCTGCGCCGCCAGGTACCGCGTCCGCGGTACACCTCGGCCGATCGGATGTTGTTGGCCGCGTTGGCGAAGCTGTTGCCGCGCGAGCGGTGGGCGGCGTTCATGGTCACGCCCTCGACGCGGCTGCGTTGGCATCGGGATTTGATCGCCCGCCGATGGACCTACCCACACACCGGTCGTGACCGGCGCGGCCTGGACGAACAGGTCGTCGCCCTGGTGGTCCGGCTGGCGCGGGAGAACCCCCGCTGGGGTTACCTACGCATCGTCGGGGAGTGCCGCAACCTCGGCGTGCGCGTGTCGGCGACCTCGGTACGACGGATCCTGCGCCGCCACCGGATCGGGCCCGCACCCCGGCGGGGCGGGCCAAGCTGGACGCAGTTCCTGCGCACCCAGGCCAGCGGCCTGCTCGCGACGGACTTCTTCACCGTGGAAACCGTCGGCCTAACCCGGCTGTACGTACTGTTCGTCGTCGAGGTCCAACAACGGGCGGTGCACCTGGTGGGGATCACCGCTCACCCCACCGGGGCGTGGGTGGCGCAGCAGGCCCGCAACCTGCTGATGGACTTGGATGAGCAGGCGCACCGGTTCCGGTACTTGATCCGGGACCGGGACGCGAAGTTCACCGCCGCGTTCGACGCGGTGTTCGCCGCGTCCGGGATCGGCGTGGTGAAGATCCCGCCACGGGCGCCGCGGGCGAACGCCTACGCCGAGCGCTGGGTGCGCACAGTCCGGGCCGAGTGTCTGGACTGGACGCTGGTCTGGAACGAACGCCAGTTGCACCGGCTGCTGAACGAGTACCTACGCCACTACAACACTGTGCGACCGCACCGCAGCCTGGACCTGCAGCCACCACACCCGACCCGGCTGACGCTGGTCAAGCCAGGCACCGTCGTAGCGCCGGTGCAACGAGTCGACGTGCTCGGCGGCCTGATCCACGAATACCGCCACGCCGCTTGATCTAGATGAGACTACCGCTGGGCTCGTATTGGGCCTCGTATCCCCTGCCACCGCAACCGTCGCCACCGTCCCGATCCCACCGCGGTCGGTCCATCCGACCCACGAGAACCGCAGATCCGCGTGCTGGCACCCCACAACCGAAACGAACGATGCCATGCGTCCATCGGCGTAAGGCGTTCAGCCAAGGACCAGCCTCGCTAGACCGCGAGTAGTCAGGTGGCCCAGCGGCATGCTCACACACGTTTGCCCAGGTCGCCAGAAGAGTAACCCGGCCGAGTAAAGGAGTCATGGCGATGCGCTGCGGCCCGACTCTCGTCCATGCTCGGTCTCATCGCCCGCGTCGATGAAGAAGCAAGTGGGCGGCCCCGCCGTGGAGCTACACCCTCGACCGGATCGCCGTTACCCTCGGCATCACCAGAGGCAACCATCTACCAGCACCTCGACCGCACGGCGGCGCTGCCACAACCAGGCACGCCCCTCACTCTGGAGGGAGGACCGGTGACATGACTGAGTCTGAGAACCGCCGGAAACAGATCCTGGAAGTCCTTTACGAGTACCGGCCGCAGCCGCTGGGGATGGTCCCGATCGGGGAGTACCTCGCGCGAGGACCCGACGGCCGTGAGTCTGCAAGGCGACCAAAGATCGCTGGCTCAGCACGCTGATGTTCCGGGCCTGACCCGTGCGGGCCTCGACCCAGGCATCGGCGAGGTCCACCACCTCGGCCGGGAACGGCCGTAGTTGAACTGCGCTCGACATCTGGACCCCCTCATTCCTCATGCACGGTAATGCCCGGTCCAAAGTGGACACCGAGACGGGCCGCCAACCCCCACAACCGAGCCCAACTTCGGTCCCACCGACGGGAGCCAGAACGCCGACTTCGTTCCGCCGCTTGTCAGCCGGAGCGAGTCGACCAGGCAGTCCCGACGCAAGATCGATCTGGTGGACGCGAAACCTGTGAGCTGGGTCACTCGGCAAACCGGACGCGTCATCGTGCGTGAGTTACTGGCTACACACGTCGCGTAGCGCGGATCCGGATTCCGGGGACTCTTGGGCGAAGACTCACACGTCGGGCCACACGGAGAATGATCAAGCTTCGTCAAGGCGGTAGCGGCCTACGTGTTAGAAACGTCTGCCGGCAGCTAGCGCCGGCCGCACCGGTCCGGAACGCCGAGTCCTGCCCGCCAGGCCGTGCGGATTAGCCTCCGGAAACAAGGGACAGCGGGCAGGAGTGGGGGACCCACAGCTGGCGTCGCACCGCGACGCCTTGGGGTAAAGCCGGAAACGGCCGGGCAACCTTCGCGCTCGAACCCGACAGCTAACCCCACAGGCGTGCCGAAGGGATGCTCGTGCACGTCGTACAGTCGCACCGTCGATCGCGCTCAATTCGTTTCCGCGTCGCACTGGTGCTCACAACGGTAGGTGTCATCACGGTTGGCGGAGTTTCCGCAGCCTCCGCCAGTACCGACTCTTGGCATCACTGGCGGCACACCGATGGCCAGCGCGCCGGCGAACACGCCGCCTGGGCCCAGCGCCACCACCATTGGCAGTCACCGTCGCCCTCGCAGTCACCGTCGCCCTCGCAGTCGGGGTCGCCCACGCCGTCGGCGTCGACCAGCCCGACTCAGAGCACTAGCCCGAGCCCGACTGGTACCGGGTCCACGAGCCCCAGCGCAAGCCCGAGCGCACCCGGGTCCGGGCCGGTCTGGAGTCCGGTGTGGACCGACGACTTCAACGCCTTCCCGGCGTCGACCGAGTGGGGCATCTACAACGGCGCCGGCCACAACGGCCAGGGACTACGTAGCCCTAGCGCGTTTTCGGTCAACAACGGGATCCTGACGGTCACCGGCAACTCCAGCGGTACCACCGGCGGCATGATGCGCCACAGCCAGCAGCGCTACGGCAAGTGGGAGGCCCGGGTGAAGACCGCCGGGTGCAGCTGCTACCACCCGGTGCTCCTCCTATGGGGTACGCCCGGCTCGTGGCCGCTGGCCGGAGAGGTCGACTACCTGGAGAGCGTGGGCCGAACGACCAACACGATGTTCGTGCACTACGGCTCGAACAACAGCCAGGTTTCGGGCAGCATGGCGGTGGACATGACCCAGTGGCACACGTACACGTTCGAGTGGACGCCCAACTACATGGCCGGGTACATCGACGGCAAGCGGTTCTTCTACTCCACCAACAAGGCCATCCAGCCGCCGGCGCAAGTTGCGGCAACGATCCAGCTCGACTGGTTCCCGGGTGACGCCGGCGCCAGCGGTCTGACCGGTGCGACGATGGATGTCGACTGGATCAAGCAGTACCAGTACGTCTCCGGCTGACGCGCGAGGCTGAGAAGTCGCCAGGGGCGCCGCGAGGCGCCCCTGGCGACTGTCCGTCTGGAGGTTGCTGTGCTTGGCTTGAGCTACTCTCTCGCCTGAATCACCAACAAAGGAACGGTGATGGGCGAACCAGGCGGCAGAGGTCGGCATCCCGCGTCCTGGTCGGCCTCGTCGACCGTGCGGATCTGGCGTGCCTGGAAGGGTCGGTCGATGGGCACGTGGTCTAGGTCGTTGGCCAGGTAGGGGCCCAGGTACCGGCGGGCCTTCGGGCTGCGGCGCAGGGTGGCGTTGAGGCGGCCGGTGTGCGGGTCGTCCAGGGCGCGTCACCCGGCGATCGCCCACGCGCTGCCGCCGGCCGGTGCTACTGCCGCGCCCCGCGGCGATGCCGGTCAGCTGTCCGTGCGGGCTGATAACAGGAGCAGCCCGCCGCCTTGACCCGGGCCTCCCACTTTCCGTACCGCTGATGGCTGTGCCGGTACATGCCGCCGGTAGTGCTGTCGGAGGTGCCAGTGATTGTCAGGATGCTGTTGGCGGCCGAGAAGGCGCGGGGGCTACCTACCTCCTTGCCGGCGTTGCCGACGCTGTCGTAGGTGCCCCAGCCGGTGGATGACGGGAAGCGTCAAACTCGTCTGTCCATATGGGACTCCAGGCCGGGCCGGACCCGGTCGCGCTGGGACTCGCCGCCGGGCTGGTATCGGGCGCCGGCCTCCGGCTGGCGCTCCGGTGATGGCAGCGGTCGGCCCGTGCAGGCTGGCAATCGACAAACTTGGACACCCCCAACCCGGGCCGGCCGCGCCCTCGCGGACCGGTTCGACTGCTATTGTCCGTAATGCGATGCCTGAGAGCTAGGGGGAAATGTGGTGAGTAGCAGCCCAGGCATTGGGATCGCGGTGATCGGCGCCGGCTACTGGGGACCTAACCTGGTCCGTAACGCTCAGGCAACGCCCGGCCTCCGGCTCGAGTACCTGTGTGATCTTGATGTTGAGCGGGCACGGAAGGCGCTCGGGGCCTACTCGACCGTCCGGTTGTGCGGATCAGTCGACGAAGTGCTCGCCGACGCCGCCGTCGCCGCCGTGGCCATCGCCACGCCGGCCGGCACGCATCACGCCATCGCCATGAAGGCGCTGGAGGCGGGCAAGCATGTGCTCATCGAGAAGCCGCTGGCCCTCAGCTACGAGGAGGGGCGGCTGCTGGTCGAGGCAGCCGAGCGTCGGGGCCGGGTTGTCATGCTCGACCACACATATATCTACACGCCCGCCGTCCAGCACATCCGGGCCCTCGTGCGCCGCGGCGAAATCGGCGACATTCAGTACCTGGACTCGGTACGCATCAACCGCGGTCTGGTTCAGCCGGACACCGACGTTCTCTGGGATCTCGCGCCGCACGACCTGTCGATCTTCGAGGCAATCCTGCCGGCCGACGCGTGGCCGGTCTCCGGGGCGGCGCAGGGCTCGGATCCGGTCGGGGCCGGCCACGCCTGCGTCGTCCACCTCACGATACGTCTGTCCAACGGCGCCCTGGCCCACGTTCACATCAACTGGTTGTCGCCTATTAAGATCCGCACGATGGTCGTCGGCGGCTCGCGCCGCACCGTGGTATGGAACGACCTCGACCCCACCCAGCGTCTGTCGATACACGACCGGGGCGTCGATCTGCTCGCCACCGACAAGATCGGACCCGACACCCGCGGGCGCACGATCGTCTCCTACCGCACCGGCGACACGGTCGCCCCTGCACTGGCAAATGAAGAGGCGTTGCGCTCAGTGATGATCGAGTTCGCCGACTCGATCGTCGAGGGCCGTGCACCGCTCACCGACGGCCGGGCCGGGCTGCGGGTACTGGCGATGCTCGAGGCCGCGTCGTTGAGCCTTGCCAAGGACGGGATTCCCATCCCCATCAGCGGCATCGGCGACGCGCCGTCCCCGTACCTCGGCCGCGATCCCGACCCGCTGGCCGACGATCTTCCGATCGAACAGTCGCGGCGGGGCCGCGGGGAGGTGACGGTGTGAACCAGGAACTCACCGGTGACCGCGCGAGTGCGGCGCAACCGGTGACCGGCCAGCGGGTCCTGGTGACGGGGGGCGCCGGCACCATCGGCTCCACTCTCGTCGACCATCTCGTCAAGGCCGGGGCCGCCGAGATCATCGTGCTGGACAATCTGGTGCGCGGCCGGCGCGAGAACCTCGCCGAGGCGCAGGCCGCCGCGGCCGCCCGGCTCACCCTCGCCGTGGGCGACATCAACGACCGGGCTCTGGTCAACGACACCTTGTACGGCGCGGCGAAGGCGTTCAACGAGGGCATGCTGCGCAGCTTCCATGCGATGACCGGGCTTGACTGCGGCGCGGCGCGAGCCTCGGCGCGGGCGTGGTCCCGGTGTGCGGGCTGGAGATCGGCGCCTACGCCTACGCCTTCGCCGCCGCGGGCGCCGTGCTCACCCGGAACGTGCCCGCGCACGCCTTCGTCGCGGGCAACCCGGCCCGGCAGAAGGGTTGGATGTGCGCCTGCGGCGAGCGGCTGGACGCCGGGCTCGTCTGCCCGTCCTGCAGCACGAAGCACGAACCCGCGGCGGATAGCGGCCTGCAAGTAACCAGATGACGGAGGTGCTCCCATCACCGCAAATCCCATCGAGCAGACGGCCCGTGCAAGGTCCAACCTGATCGGACGCGTCCGCACGCGAATCCTTGCGGCACTGCTGCGCGAGAGGGTCGCAGGTCAGGGGCTGCACATCGACCCCGAGGATGCGGCCGTAGCGCAGCCTTCGAGGGCGGGCTGGACGAAGGCCCGTTTGAGAGCTCAGGAGGCGGCCGCCATGGCGGCGTTCGCCGACACGATGCGGCCGCCGGCCGGGGGTACCGTCCGGGAGGGCGTCATCGACGACCTCGCCAGGTACTACGACCTCACGCCACAGCAGGTCGTGCACCGGTGCCTGCACTGGGAGGAGGACAGCGTCCAGGAGTGGCGGGCCGCTTCGGCCGACACGCCGGAAGGCCTGACGCGGTTCTACAACTCCGTGACGTCCTGGTCATTTGACCTGCTCTGGTACTCCTACCTGCAGACCGTCGGGTTCGCGTATCCGAAGCACGTGGTCGTCGCCGACTGGCTGCGGCGGCCGCAGGGCGGTGCCCGCATGCTCGACTTCGGGTCGGGCGTCGGGGTGACAGCGCAACTGTTCGCCGCCCTCGGGTACGACGTCACGCTCGGCGATATCTCGGCACCATTGCTGGACTTCGCGCAGTGGCGGCTCGAGCGGCGTGGCGTGAAGGCGGCTTATCTGCGCCTGCCCGCCGAGCTGCCACCCGCCTCGTACGATCTCGTCATCGCTCTGGACACCCTGGCGCACGTGCCAGACGCCGGGCAGACCGCCCGGCAGTTGTACGCGGCGACCCGACCTGGCGGGCATCTGGTCACCAACTTCGACACGCGGCGCAAGTCGGAGCGCAACGCCTGGCACCTGTACCACGATGACCTGCCGCTGCGGTGGGGCCATCGAGCGCGCCGGCTTCGTTCCGGTACGTCACCTCGACGGAAATCTCTGGATATACCAGGCTCGGCCGACCACCGGCATGGCCTGGCGGCTGCGCCGGACGGGTGCCATGCTGCGGCTGGCCAGCCCGCCGGTCCGGGGACTGCGGCGGGTTCGGCACGCCGTGGCCAGGGCGGTGCTCGTGATGCTGGCCCGGCTGCTGGGAAGGGAGGAGTGAGCGTGCGACTCCAGCCGATCCGTGACAGGCTCAGCGGCTTCGAGTCGGCCCAGGCCGTGTACGGCGCCGTCCGCAAAGGACGGACGGTCAGCCGGCGGTGGGCGATCGGGTTGCGCGCTCGGGTCGTACCAGGGCGTAGTGCCGCGGACCGGTGCGGGCGCATTCTCGCCTACCATTCGATCGGCACGGCGCACTGGGGCATCAACGATGTCAGCCCGCGCGATTTCGAGCGGCACCTGCAGATCGCCGTCGACGACGGTTGGAGCTTCGTCACCCCGGCCGAGGTGCTCGCCGAACCCAACAAGCCCCGGCTCGCACTGACCTTCGACGACGGGGTGGCCAGCGTGCTGACCCACGCCCTTCCGGTCCTGCGCCACCACGGCATCCCGGCCACCGCGTTCATCGTCACTGGGTGGGCCGATGGCCGCCAGCAGTTCGGCTACGAGTATGTGCTCGACTGGCCGGGCGTGCGGGCGTTGCTCGACGCGGGGATGAGCATCGCGAGCCACTCGGTGACCCATCCCGACTTCGGGCGGCTCTCCATGGCCGAAGCGCGGCGCGAACTCGAGGTTTCCCGGGAACGGCTGCACCACATGCTCGGGGTCGAGACGGACGACTTCGCCATCCCGCTGGGCCAGTCGGGGAACTGGACCGATGCGGCCGGTCGGGCCGCCGGCGACGCCGGCTACCGGACCGTGTTCGCGCAGGCCGTCAACACCCGACCGGCCGGCACCGTGCCGCGCACGTTCATCACCCGGATCGACCAGCCCATGCTGTTTCGCGCCGCGCTCGCCGGCGCCTTCGACGGCTGGGAGGAGTAAGGCGGCTACGGCGTCGAGACCGCGGTCTTCGTCGTCGCCGCGATGGCGGCCCGGGCGCGGCGCATGCTGATCCGGCTGTACAGGTAGCGCCAGGGCCCGACCGCGAACCCGCGCATCTCGGCGCGGGACAGCTCGGCCGGGAAGTACCCCTGGGCGGCGGCCACGCCGCGTTCGGTGAAGAACTTGCGTGCGAACAGCTGCAGTGCCTGCCAGGCATTGCCGGACAGGCCGATCAGGTGGCGCGGGTCGGCCAGTACCAGCGCGGTCAGCATCGCCGTGTACCCGCAGCCGTAGGAGTACAGCTTGTGGCGCAGCTCGTCGTACTCGCGGATGTGGGTGTGGTGCATGACGACCTCGGGGTCGAAGGTCAGCCGGCCGCCGGCGAACAGCATCCGGACGAAAAAGTGCAGCTCGACCCCGCCCAGCGACGGCGTGCCGATGCCCATGGCCTCGTCGAAGCCGCCCAGCCGGCGCAGCACCTCTGTGCGGAAGGACATGTTGGCGCCCATCCCGAACCGGCCGACCCGGTAGATCAGGTAGTTCTCCGCGGGCGCGGAGGGCCGCTCGGGGTGCCACGCGACGATCTCGAACCGGCCGCGCCGGCGGATCCCGGTCGCGGAGGTGGCCGGGCGGGATCGGCGCGTGACCGGGCCGCCTTCCAGCGTGAGCCGCTCGTAGCGGTGGGCCACCTTGCTCCCCGAACGTTCGAAGAGGACCTGCGCTGGTGTTTCCAGCTCATGTGGCAGCAGGAGCCCGGTGACGGCGTCGGTCTCCGGCTCCAGCGCGAACCGGCGGCCGACCGCCATCAGCCACCCCTGCACCGGCACGGCGTCGTCGTCGAGGAACGCGACGACCTCCCCGCGGGCGATCCCGATGCCCCGATTGCGCGCCGCCGAGCTGCCGGTCAGCGGCTCCGCGACCACGGTGACCCTCGGATCCGCCATCAGCCGGTGCCAGTGCGCCGCCCGCTGCGGCCCGTCGTCGGGACGGTTGTCCGAGACGATCACCTCGAACGACGGGTACTCCTGACCGCATACTGCCGCGACGCACCGGGACAGCAGGTCCACGCGGCGGAAGGCGGTGGGGATCACGACACTGATGAACGGCAGCCGCGACTCGTCCACCTGCATCCGGTCGGGGCCGGGTTCAGACCACGCGTCGCCCAGGCGCCGCTCCAACAGGTTCGTCAGCTCGGCGGACGAAATCCCGCCACTGCCGAAATCCACGTCGAAGTTCGCGAGTGCGCGACCGGAGCGTTCCACGATGACAAACGCGCCCGTGTACTCGCCGCCCGCGGCGCGGTCGGCCGCGATGTCGGGCACGGGTTGGTCGACGTCGAGCCGAACCACGCGTACCGGTCCTGGTGGTTGTGGCCCACCAGTCATCTGCGGTTCCTTTCCTGGCGACCTGCCACATCATGCGACCGCGACGGCGCGCCCGATCGCGCAGACAGTACCGACCGAACCGGTCACGGACCCGCCGACGGGTTGGCGGTACTCCCATCGAGTGCATTCGCCGCCCGGCACGTCTGACCCACCGTCGGTTTACCCGGCAGGCGCCCTCTGCATTTTGTGGGGAGATTTGCCAGCACTGCGGTTGCCCTGAAATCGCGGTGTCGTTGTATTAAGCATGACCGAGTTTTTAGAGAGACTGGTTTTCGGCACCTCAAAGATCAAGTCTCGCTATTCGCCACGGTTATGGCACCGGAGCCGGTCTGGCCTTTATGAGCTGCGGCGACGGCGGCGACCTTGGCGATCGTGGCGACGGTCATGATTGGTGACCGGCGCACCTTCCCCGCGCGTCGGCCTGCGAAGGTGCCATTTGTTTCAGCGCCGAGAAGGCCAAGCGTATGACGACAAGCCGGATATTCCACAGCGCCTCTGCGCTGATGTTCTCCACCGTCGCGAGTTCGGCCCTGGGCATGGTCTTCTGGATTGTGGCCGTCCGGCTGTTCCGCACAGAGGACGTGGGACGGGCCTCGGCCGGCGTGTCAGCAATCATGCTGTTGGGTGGTCTGGGCCAGCTCGGGCTCAGCTCGGTGTTGATCCGGTTCGTACCGATCATTGGCGGTGCTGTCACGCGCTTCCTGCGCCGCGCCTACCTTGTCTCGACGAGCATGTCGCTGGTGTTAGCCACCGGGTTCTTGATGCTGGGCCTCGGTAAGCAGTTCACGGGACGTGGGGCGCTGTGGGCCGTCGCGTTCTGCGTCGCGGTGCCCTTCGCGTGCGTATCGAGTGTGCAAGATGCGGTGCTGACCGCACTGAAACGCACCTCCTGGGTGCCGGTGGAGAATGTCGCGGTCGCCGTCGGGCGCCTGGCCCTGCTGCCGGTCCTGGCCGTCACCGCGTCCGTCGACGCGGTGCTGATCTCGTGGGGCGTGCCGATGGCAGGCGCGGTCGCGGTCATCAGCGTGGGAATCTTCGGTCGGCTGCTACCGAGGCACGTGCGGATGCACGCCGGGCGGGTACGGATGCCCAGCCGCCGTGATCTGTTCCGGTTCACGAGCGCGGGATACGCCAACGGCCTGATGAGTAACCTGACCACCTACCTACCTCCGGTGTTCATCACCGCGATCCTCGGGCCGGCCGCGAATGCGGTCTTCTTCGTGCCGTGGCTCGTCGGCACTGTCATCTACGGGTTGTTGTGGAACATCGCCTCCTCGTTCGTGGTGGAGGCCACCAGCGATGCGGCGCAGACCGGTACTCACCTGCGCCACGCCACCCGGCTCGTGGCGTTGGTCGGCATCGGGAGCACGCTCACGCTCGTGGCCGGTGCGCCGTGGCTGCTCGAGCTACTCGGCAGGGACTATTCGAGGGGCGGCACCACGGCCCTTCGCCTGGTCGGCCTGAGCGTGCCGTTCAGCTGCGTCATCCTGGTGTACTCCGTCTCACTCCTGATGCAGCGCAGGAACTGGGCGATCTTCCGGCTGAGCTGTTTGTCCGCCGCGTTGTCGCTGCCGCTGTCGGTGATCGGCACGTACCGCGTCGGCGTCAGCGGTGTGGTCGGAGGCTTCCTCGCCTCCGACGCGATCGTCGCGCTGTGCCTGCTGCCCACGGTCGTCCGGCGGTACCGGGCACTGGCCGATCGCTCCATCGACGACGACGAGACGGCCGTGCTGGACGTGGCCGGGCTGCGGGCCGAGCTGGGGCAGCACGACCGGGGCAGCTTCACGCCCAACTTTGCCGAGTGGCCGGGCGAGGATCACCAGACGGTTGTTCTCGGCGGCGAGGCCATAGCCCCTGCCGTTGCGGAGCAGGACGAAACCGTGGTACTGACGCGTGTCGACGAGGTGGCGACGGTTCCGCCGGAACCCGTGCTCGCACATCGCTGGGCGGCCGATGGGGTCGAGGTGGTCTCAGCACCGGCCCACCTCGACCTCAATCCTGAGCCGGCGGTGCTGCGAGGCACCGGCCCGTCCGCCACTGCCGGGGCAGAGAACCTAGGCCCGGCGCACAGCCGCGGGCCTTCGGCGCACTCCGTGGCGGACGATGAGGCAACCTTCAGCTGATCCAGGTGAGCCGTGGTCCGTCCGAACGATGCGCGGACGCGCCTCATTTCACGCAGAGGAAGCCGCGTTCGCCGAGGCATCGCATCGACAGCGCGGTCCAACACCGTCCACAATGGACGAGATGCCCGTGTGGGCTCGCCCGGACTCAATTCCTTGCTGAGTTCACCCCACTGCCCGCCCTCTGATCCGCTCCAGCGTCACGAGCGCGGCCCTCACCAGAGCGTGCCGCAGGGCCCGCAGCCCCCGAGCCGGCGGACTTGCCAGCCGTAGCCACGCATTTGCCTTGCGCAACTGCCAAGCGGCACCGGTGGTCGGCAGCGCCTGGTAGATCCACAGACGGTTGTCGATGTAGTCGACGGGGGCGTATCCCGTTTGCTCGAGCGCCCACCGCAGGGACAGATCGTCGTCGTACAGGTGCCAGGCGCTGCGTTCGGACGGGCGCCGTGTGGCGAAGTTGACGACGAGGTAGCCGCCCGGTTTGGTCGCCTTGTAGAGTTCCCGCGCCGTCTGCAGCGCGTCGGGAACGTGCGTGAAGCTGTCCAGGGCGGTGATGACGTCGTACGAGGCCTCCGGTAGTTCGGCGGGCAACTGGACGTATGTCGCCTTCACTCCGCGCTGCTCCAGACGCCATTGCGCGAAGACCAGCAATGGTGCGGAGACATCGGCGAGTGCGACGTCATACCCGAGCGCCGCGAACAACTGCGCCGTCACTCCCACGCCCGATCCGAAATCGAGCAGGCGGGCGTCAGGGTCCGGTGGCGGGAGACGGTCGGCGACGACGACATGCTTCGGGTACGCGTAGCCGACCGTTTGCACGTACGAGTACCAGAGAAGGTCGAACGACCAGGACGTGACGGAGTTGAAGAACCGTGCCAGGCCCTCAGGCGTGTCGGGCGAGGAGGCCCGCCACTCATCCACGCTCTCGTCCTCCCAGTGCAGGCACCGGTGAACCACCTGTTCGGGTGTGAGGTCGTAGTAGTTCGCGAGGTCGTCGATCACGCCGTCACGCACGGCGCCCCCGGCAGGTGGCCGAAGCGTGTCAGCGTAGTGTCGCATGTAGACGGAGTGCTCTGCCCGCCATCGCGTCGGTGACCACCCCTTCGTCGACGGCGGCGGCGTGGCCGGATCCTCGGGGTCGACGTGTAGACCCTGGCCGGCGAGGCTCTCGCTGAGCAGAACTTCCGCGATCCGCGTGCGAAGACGCTCGAGCGGGTTGGACCTGCGCGGCACTGATGGCTGCATGGAATGTGTGTTGATGGGAACCTCCGGCCGTTTCGGCGTCCCGCAGACCTGGGGGCCGCGCAGTGTCGGCGCCGTCGGCGAGCGACGGACACGTCGCCCGCGCCGGAGGGGTACGGCACCGCAGCCACTATACACAGCACCGATCATCGTATGGCGTCAACCGGGCACAGTCTGTAACGGGGCTATGGCGGCCCACTCGGACACCTGCGTGGTGTTGGCGCGTCCGCCACCTGCCGTCCCTCGTGTGGTGGAGCTTGGCGCAACCTTCCCCGCGCCTGGCCCCGGGCCGCATAGCGTCGCAGCCGGCCCGAGCGGGAAGGAAGGACGCGTGCGCATTCTCATCAGCCTGTTCCGGCTGGCCATCGGCGGAAGCCAGATCAATGCGATCGAGATCGGCGCGCGGCTGCGCCAGCGGGGTCACGAGGTGATCGTGTACGCGCCCGACGGCGAGCTTCGGGACCGGATCGACGACCTCGGCCTCGAGTTCGTCCCAGCCGGCCCGGCCCGGCGCAGGCACCCGCCCACGATGGCCGGCGTGCGCAGGTTGACCGAGCTCGTCCGCGAACGGAAGATTGACCTCATTCACGCGTACGAATGGTCACCGACGCTCGAGGCCGCCTACGGTCCGCACCGGCGCCTCGGGGTACCGGTCCTGTCGACGGTTTACGCGGTCGAGGTGCCGCGGTTCGTACCCCGCGATCTGCCGATGATCGTGGGCTACACCAACGAAGTCGAGCGCCAGAGGCGCCGTGGCCGTTCGCTGGTGTACCGGGTCGCCTGCCCGGTGGACATCGAGGCCAACGCGCCGGTCACCGACAGCGGCCCGGCCAGGCGCCGCTTCGGACTCGGCGACGACGAACTGGCCGCCGTCGTCGTCAGCCGGCTCGCCCCCGATCTCAAGCGCGAGGGCCTGCTGGCCGCGGTCGCCGCCGCCGGCCTCGTCGATCCGGCACTCAACCTCCGCCTGTTGATCGTCGGCGACGGTCCCTGCCGCCAGGAGCTGCAGGCCGCGGCCGACAAGGTCAACGCCGACCTCGGCCGTGAGGGGGTCACGCTCACCGGCCGGATGCTGGATCCCCGGGACGCCTACGCCGCCGCAGACATCGTGCTCGGCATGGGTAGCTCCGCCCAGAAGGGCGCGGCGTTCGGCAAGCCCGTGGTGATCCAGGGTGAGAAGGGTTACTGGGAGGTACTCACGCCCGCTACCCTGCCGGCGTACCTGCGCCAGAACTTCTACGGGATCGGCGACGGCAGCGACGGCGCACCGCGGCTAGCGAGAATCCTCACCGACCTGGCCGGGGACCGCTTGCGCTGGGCGGAGCTCGGTGCCTTCGGGCGCTCGACCGCGCTGTCGGTGTTCAGTAACGACGCGGCGGCCGAGCGGGTCGCGGCGATCTGTGAGGACCTTGTGGCGCGGCGGGAGCCGCTCGGTCGGCGGGCCGCCGGGCTACTGCGGGCGAGCGGCTGGTTCGCCGGCTTCCGCGTGGTCGAGGTCGGGCGCCGGGTCGGCATGCGGATACGCAGCCGGTAGGCGTCTCCTACCGACCGCGACGCCTAACACGGCGGCCCTGACGGCGAACCCGCCACCGTCGCAGGGCCACGAGCGCACGCCGCCACTGCGGCAACCGGTACGGCCGGTACCGTGGGCACACCCCAGGCTCGCACCGCACGCACTCGGTACCGGCACGGAAGTGCGCGTGGGCCCGCCAGGGATGGCCGCACCGGCAACCGTCGTCCACGCCGCCCCCCACGTCATTTACCTGGTGTTCCGCGTTCGCATTCCGACCGTAGCCTCGATGATCAGCCGGTCGGTGGTGTTCGAACCCATCGGCGGCGAGGCGACTCTCGAGCGGACATGGCGGCAGGCGAGGCGGTCGGTCGTGGTCATCGCGACCTGCTGCGTGTTCGTCCCTGTCCCCCCGGCAGGGTTCTCTTGCGCTAATGACGCGGTTTTCATCGTCTACGCCTGATTATGACCGGATATGCTACGGTCCGCGCCCGCCGCGCGGTCGCCGTCATTGCAGGAGAGTGAGAGCCAGTGCCCACCTCGTCCGCCGAACCGGCCGGCCTTAGCCGGCCTACCGTGAGCGTCGTCGTGCCGTGCCTCAACGAGGAGCGGAACCTGCCGTACGTGTTCGAGCGGATGCCGGCGGACGTCGATGAGGTCATCGTCGTGGACGGCGGCTCCGTCGACCGGACCGTCGAGCGCACCTACGAGCTCTGGCCCTCGGCCAAGGTGGTGCAGCAGTCCCGGCGGGGCAAAGGTAACGCGCTGGTCTGCGGCTTCGACGCCTGCAACGGTGACATCATCGTGATGATCGATGCGGACGGGTCCACGGACCCTGAGGAGATCCCGCGGTTCGTCGACACGTTGCGGGCCGGGGCGGATTTCGCCAAGGGTTCACGGTTCCTGCCAGGCGGCGGCAGCCACGACATCACCCGGACCCGGCGGCTGGGCAACTCCACCCTGAGCGCCACGGTCAACGTCCTGTTCGGCACCCGGTACTCCGACCTTTGCTACGGGTACAACGCCTTCTGGCGCTGGGTCGTGCCGTACCTCGAACTGCCCGGGGCCGACGCGCCCGCTCCGGCGTCCGGCCGCATGCTGCGGGGCGACGGGTTCGAGATCGAGACTCTGATCAGCGTCCGCGCGGCCGCCCTGGGCCTGCATATCAGCGAGGTACCCAGCGTCGAGGCGGCCCGGATCCACGGCGTGAGCAACCTCAGCGCCTTCCGAGACGGCCGGCGCGTGCTGCGCACCATCCTGCGGGAGCGGCGGCGCGTACGGGCCGACGGGTCGCAGCGGCCGACGCGGCCGCTTCCGCCGGTCGATCGGTGCCCGGTCGACGCGGGCTCGGGCATCTGGTTGTCGATCCGTGACGACGGCCTGGCGCCGCACCGGCCCGTAGGCATGCCGGCGCTGCGGAACCCTACCGAGGACGAGTGATGCGTTCCGGCGCGGAGACGGTTGGGCGGCCCGGTCCGGTCCGGGTTGTCTTCGTCGACCTCGACGGTCCGCTGCCGGACCTGGCCGCCGCACGTCCCGAGGGCGATCGCTACGTCGCCGCGCTGGTGTTCGCGACCCGTCAGGGGGTACCGGTCGGCCACGTCGAACTCGCCCTGGACGGCGCGACGGTACCGGCCGACACGCTCGCCCGGGCGCTCGCCGCGCTGGGCGATCCGCGGCCGGAGCCGGTCGTCGCGCCCGATCCCGCGCCGTTCGTCAGCGTGGTCGTGCCGACCCTGATGCGCCGAGCCGAGCAGTTGGAGCGCGGCGTCGCCGCCCTGTCGGCCATGCGGTACCCGGCGTTCGAGGTGATCGTCGTGGATAACCGGCCCGACGGGCACCCCGACGGCCTGTCCGAGCGCCTCGCCGGGTACCCGGGAGTATCCCTGGTGGCCGAGCGGCGACCGGGCATCTCGGCGGCCCGCAACCGCGGCCTGCACCACGCCCGCGGCGAGATTGTCGCGTTCACCGACGACGACGCGCTGGTCGACCCGGGCTGGCTGGCCGCGATCGGCCGTCGGTTCGCGGCCGAGCCGCGGACCGACGCCGTCACCGGCCTGGTCCTGCCGGCTGAGCTGGAGACGCCGGCGCAGGTCTGGTTCGAGCGGTCGGGCGGCAAGCTGAACCAGCGGTACGCGGTGGTCCACTACCGGCTGGCCGCCCGGGCCGGCTGGTCGGCCCGGCGGTTCGCGGTTACCGCCGAGCCGGCCGGCGACGGGCTCATCCCGATCTACCGGGCCAAGTTCGGCATGGGCGTGAACATGGCCTTCCGGACCGCCCGGCTGCGCGCCGCGAGTGGGTTCGATGAGGCGCTGGGCACCGGTACGGCCAGCCGGGGCGGTGAGGACATCGCGGCGCTCACCCGGCTGCTGTACGCCGGCGGGGGCGTCACCTTCGACCCGGCCGTCGTGGTGCGGCACTACCACCGCCGTACCGAGCAGGAGTGCCGCATCCAGATGTACGGATACGGCGTCGGGTACACAGCGGCGCTCACCGCGCTGGTCCGCTCCGATCCCCGGCACCTGGTCGGCCTGGTCCACCTCGCCGTTCGCGCCCTTGGCGTGATCAGGCGCCGCTCTGACGACCGTGGCGACACCGGGTACCCCTCTCATCTGCGACGCGCCGAGCGCCGTGGCCTGCTCGCCGGGCCGCTGGCCTACCTGCGCAGCCGCCGCAACCGGCCGCTTCCGGCCCGGGCGCGACCGGCAGCGCCCACAGACGACGCGCCCGGCGGGCGGATGGACCGCCAGGTCGCGAGCGCGTGACTGTGATGGAGGAACAGCCCGTCGCCGTGTGCGCAGCGCCCGCCAGTTCCAGCATGTCGGTGGCCATCTGCGCTTACACCATGCTGCGCTGGCGCAATCTGCTTGACGCCGTCGACTCGGTGCTCGCCCAGATGCTGCCGGGCGATGAGGTCCTGCTCATCATCGACCACAACGACGAACTGCTGGCCCGGGCCGGCGACCGGTTCGCCGACTCGCCCCAGGTCCGGGTGGTGGGCAACACGGGTCCGCGCGGCCTGTCCGCCGCGCGCAACACCGCCGTCGAGGCCAGCCGGGGTGGCCTCATCGCCTTCCTGGACGACGATGCCGTGGCCGGCGCCGAGTGGCTGGACCGCATGCGCGCCGCGCTCGACGACGAGCAGGTGCTCGCGGTCGGTACCGCCGCCGTGCCGAACTGGCCCACCGGCCGCCGACCGGCCTGGTTTCCGCCCGAGTTCGACTGGGTGGTCGGCTGCTCCTACCTGGGTCTGCCGTCGGTCCCGTCGGACGTGCGTAACGTGATCGGCGCAGGCATGGGGTTCCGGCGGGAGGCCTTCGAACTCGCCGGCCGGTTCTCCACCGCGGTCGGGCGGATCGGCACCGCCCCGACCGGCTGCGAAGAGACCGAGCTGTGTATCCGGCTGCGCAGCGCGAAGCCAGGCATCCGGGTCGTGTACCTCCCGGACGTCGCGGTGAGCCACCTGGTGACGCCGGACCGGCTGAGGCTTCGGTATTTCCTGCGCCGGTGTGTGGGCGAGGGGTTGTCCAAGGCCCGGGTGGCGCGGCTCGTGGGCGCGGATGCCTGCCTGTCGACCGAGCGCAGGTACCTCACCTCGGTGCTGCCCCGCGGGGTGTGCCGCGAGGTGGCCCGCGGGCTGCGCGGCCAGTGGACCGGCTGGCTGGCCGGGACGCTGATCGTCGGCGGCGCCCTGGTCACCGGGGCGGCCTACGCCGCGGGGCGGCTGCGGCGCGTCGGTGCGTCGTGATGGCGGTCGTGGAGCGACCGGTCAGCGTGGTCATCCCGTGCCACGTGCAACCGGCCCAGGTGCTGTTTCAGCGCTCCGGCCGCGGTTCGCTCTATGCGCTGGGTCCGTTCGGAGCCGGCTGCAATCTGGCGGCGCGGGCGGCGGCCCTGCGCGACCTCGGCGGCTTCGAGGAGGCGCTGGGCTCCGGTACCCCGACCCATGCTGGCGAGGACCTCCTCCTGCTGCTGCGCCTTGTCTCTGCGGCCGGGCGTTGGGAGTCGAGCCCGCGGCGGCCGTCTTCCACCGACACCGCCGCGGCGACGCCGAGCTGCGCAGGCAGATGTACGGCTACGGTGTCGGCTTCATCACCATGCTGACCGCGGCCGTCCACCATGACCGGCCTCACATCCGGGGGCTGCTTGGCGTTGCTCGGCCCGCTGTCGGCGCCCTTGGGACCGGTTTCACGGGGCGAGCGATGCGGCGGTCCGATCCGTACCCCTGGAGGTTCTCCCTCGCCCGGTTCACCGGCCCGGTCGTGAGCCCGATCGCGTATCTGCTCGGCCAACGTAGGGTGCGACCGTGGCTGTGACGGCGACGGCGTCGGTCGGCCGCCTGGCCCGGTGGCTGTGGCCCGGTGAGCCGTCGGACCCGACGTCCACGGCACTGACTTGGACCGGCGCATCGCTCGGCATGCTGGCACCGCTCGTCGCGTTGTCGCCGGTGCCCCCGGCGGTCAAGATCCTGCCCGTCCTGCTGTTCACCTGCCTCGGCCCGGGTGCCGCCGTGGTGTGCCGGGTCCGGCTCGGCGACGCGGTCACCGCCTGGGCGCTGACGCTCGTGCTGAGCTTGTCGACGGTCGCCGCGCTGGCCGCCGGCATGGCCTGGCTGCGGCTGTGGCACCCGTCCGCCGGGCTCGTCCTGCTCGGCACGGCTATGGCGGCCGCCTGCGTGCCACTGCTGGTTCAGCGCCTGTGGCGCGACGAAGGGTCGGCGGCTGTCCTCCCGCCGGTGGGTGCCACCGCGGTCATGCCGCGCGTCGAGGAGCGTCTGGCGCCGGATGCCACCACCGTGACACCGGCGGTGATCGGGAACGCACCGCACGGGGCCACCATGGTGCTGCCGGCTACTGCAGACGGGTGGGATACCCGCCCGGAGGGCTGGCTCCTCGAGGATCACGACCTACCGCCCAGCAGGATGCGCTGGCCGGTGGCCGAGGCGCGGTCGCCGGACAAGACCACGGTGCTGCAGATGACCCGCGACGATCGGCTTATCGTCGGGATCGGCCGGATGTCGGGCGAGACAGTCCTGCGCGTCGAGCCGGCAGGACCGCGGCGCACACGGCCCGTGCCCATGCCGCCGGCAGCGTGGCGGGCCCGCTGGCTGACTGGGCGCAACACCGGCGCCGCGCTCCTGCTCACTACCGTACTGACGCTGTGGGTGGTCAGCCTTGCCCTGTCCGACAGCGCAGGCGTCGGGGACTACGGCCTGCTGTCGGTGATGCACCCGACCTTCTTCATAGCCGTCGCCCTCTGCGCGACCGGCTTTGTGATCGAACTGTACCGGCGAGACCCGCGCTCGCCCGTTCTCGTCGGGTACCTCGTGCTGCTCCTGCTCATCCTGCACGCAACGGTGCCGGTGCTGGTGCACGAGCCGGAGTACGCCTGGACCTACAAGCATCTCGGCGTGATCGACCACATCCGCACCGGCGGCGCGCTGGACAACCCCGACGACATTTACCTGCAGTGGCCCACCTTCTTCGCGCTGGGGGCGCAACTCGTGGCCGTGACCGGGCTCAGCGGGCTACGCCTGGCGACCTGGGCGCCGCTCTTCTTCGACGCGCTGAACTGCCTTCCGCTGTTCGCCATCGCCCGGACGCTCAGCAGCGACCGGCGCGTGCCGTTCCTCACGGTGTTCGTGTTCACCAGCATCGACTGGGTCGGGCAGGACTATCTGTCGCCGCAGGGGTTCTCCTTCGTCCTGTGCCTCGGCACCCTTATGATCATGCTGCGTTGGTTGCGCCGGGTCCCCGGACCTGCCGACCGGAAGCCACCCCGCGGGATCGCGAGGCTCTGGGCGTCGCTGCAGAGCGGGCTCGTCGAGGTGCCCTACACCTCGGCCCGCACCCGTCACCTCGCCCTCGGGGCGCTGTACTTCGTCTACGCGGTGGTCGTGACATCGCATCAGCTCTCGCCTTACATCGTCGCAATGAGCGCCACCGGGCTGGTTGTGCTCCGGCTGATCCGACCGGTGCGTGTCGTGCCGATCCTCATCGGCATCGCCGTGCTGTACTTGCTGCCCCGCCACCAGGTCACCGACAACTACGGCCTGTTCAACGGCTTCGATGTCTTCCGCAACGTCCAGGGCGTCGGACCCGTGCTGGGCACGACGGCAGGCCGGCTGTTCTCCGCGCACGTCGTGCAGCTGGTGGCTGTGTTGGTCTGGGGGCTGGCCGGGCTCGCCGTACTCGATTCCAGGCGCAGGCTGGGCCAGGTCGCGGCCCCGGCGGTGGTGGGGTTCGCCCCGTTCGGGCTGCTGCTCGCGGAGAGCTACGGCGGCGAGGCGATCTACCGGGTCTACTTGTTCACCGCTCCCTGGTGCGCGTACCTCATCGCCTCAATGGTGCTGCGCTGGCGCCGCCTGCCGTCGGCCATCGGCCTGCCGGGCGCGGCCGTCGCGCTGACCGGCGTGATGCTGGCGTGCCTGCAGGGCGAGCATGGCCAGCTCGTCTTCGATCAGTTCAGCCGCGCCGAGGTGGAGGCCGCCAATTTCATCTACACCCACGCCCCGCCGCACTCGTCCATCGTGATGACGATCGACAACTTCCCGACCCGCTTGAGCGCCGACTACCCGACCTTCAGGGGTGGCCCGAACGGTGACGTCAGCCTGGTCGAGGATGCCGACCTGAAAGCACACACCCTGACCAACGCGGACCTGCCCGCGATCGACAGCTTCTTCCGGGCGCGCGAGCCCGACCCGGCATTCCTCGTCATCAGCCCCGCGATGGCGCACTTCGCGCACTACTTCGGGTACCTGCCCGACGGCGCGATCGACAACCTGCGGAAAACCATCGCGATGTCCCCGAACTTCATCCTCTACTACCGCAACCAGGACGTGCTGATCTACCGGTACGCGCCCTAGCGATCCTCTGGTGGGATCGCTAGCCCCCGGCTGAGTAGGCGACCACCCAGTCGACGTAGAGGTTGACCTCGGCCGGCGTGCTGGAGTCCGGGCAACCCTCCCAGGTACCGCACCACCACGCCTGGCTCTGGATGGCGATGGACATCGGGATGTCCGGCACGTTGGTCGTGGTCATGGTGGCCCAGACCGTGCCGTCGATCCGGTAGACGAGCCTGCCGGTGGTCCAGTCGAGCTCCGCCGTGTGCCACACCGAGAAGTCACCCGTGGTCTCACGGTGAACCTGCGTATTGTTCGGCCCGTAATGCAGGGTGGCGGAGGCCATGTCCCGGTTCTTTGCGTTGTCCTCCAGGATGTCGATCTCCGGTGGCCACTCGTTGTTGGTCGGCCACAGCAGCAGCGCGTAGGCCAGGCCGTACCCCTTGTCCATCCGGAACCGGACCGCGAACCGCCCGTACGTCTGGGAGAACGTCTTCGCGTTGGAGAGGCCGCCGGTGACGTAGAGGTCGCCGTTCGGCGTGGACTCCCGGCGGCCGGCGACGGTGAGGACGCCGCCGTCCGCGGTCACGTGCGACGGGTTCCACCACCCGAGCGGGTCGCCGCCGGGCTGGCCGCTGTAGAGGTTCCACCGGTCCGCGAGGTGTGCGCCAGTGAAGTCGTCGGCGTATGTCTGGTGCCAGCCGGGTACATCGCCCCTTGGCATGGCAACGCCAGAAGGCCCTGTATCGGCGGCCGCGGATCCGCTGTCCACGGATGCCTGGGCTGAACCGGACGGGCCGGCCCCGCTCGACATCCACGACGCGTCGAGGCTATCTGGAGGGGAGAATGCCTCCGGCCCGGACGAATGGTCGACCCCGGGGACGAGGAGCCGGAAGCTGGCGGCGCCGAACAGCAGCAGGCCGAGGAACGTCGTGATCATCCCGTGGCGGTTGCATCGCCGGATCGCGACACCGACTGACTCGACCACGGTCAGCACGGTCTCGGACCAGTGCTCATGGGGGATATGCGTGCGGCGCTTGGCGGGCCGTTCGGATGCGGGCGTCGGCTCGGATCTTGGAGCGATGGTCATGGAATCTCCGACTGGGCATTATGCCCAAGTCTATCCGGTTGATCTCCTACACTGGGCTCTTATCCGGCATTGATCCGCATCGGCGAGGACGCCTACCGCCGGTTCGTCGGACTCGGTGGGCGCCAGCAGTGAACCGATGCGGGCCGCGTACGTGCACTTGGCCAGGACCGCGTGGACCTCAGCCTCGCTGTGGCTGCGCAGGGCGACCAGCTTGGCGCGATGGCACCAACTCCCGCAGTTCCCGCACCGCGGGCCGCGCGATCCATGCCTTCGCCAGTGCCTTGACTCCCAACGGATACGCCAGATGCACATTGGCCCCGGCGGCCTGCAACGCGTCCACCACGCATTACCAGCCGTACGTGGCTCCAGCACCACCTCCGGCGACCGACCGGCCCGCGTCATCACCTCAGCCAGCCGGTCAACGCTGTTGAGGATCCGCACACTCTCCAACAACTCACCAGTCGCGGTAGTCCGCACGATCACCGAACGACGCCAGCGAAGATCGATACCCACGACCTGAATGTCCTGTAGCCGCGAGGCTCAGGGTGCGAGCCGGGACATGATCTTGCTGAGCTGCTCGGCATAGGTGTCGAGGAACTCCGGCGAGTCGGCGGCCAACCCGGTCACCCGCCGCACGACCTGCGCAGCACGGTCGGAGCGAGCGTCGCGGCGAAGAGCATGAGCAACACGTAAGCCGGGTCGAGGTCGGCAGCGAACTCGCCGGCCTCCTGGCGGCGGCGCGCATCCTCAACCATCGCCGCGAAGTAGTCACGGGTTTCCTGCTCGCCGCGTTCCGCGTCGGGTTGGGCATCGGTGTCCTCGAGCCCTTCCCAGGCGAGTAGCCGGGCCCACGACCGCTGGGCTCCGGAAAGCCGGATGAACTCGCTCACCCTCTCGGCCATCGGCCCAAGGCGCTGTGGCGGCGTTGCCGATTGTGGAAGATCTCCAGATATTCGAAGATCGCGTTGGCCAGCTCGATACGAGTCTTCCACCGCCGCCGGTCGAGTAGCTCGGTCTGCATCCGTGCCCAGAACGACTCCATCATGCCGTTGTCGTAGCAGTCCCCGATCGAGCCCATCGACGGTGCCAGCCCGGCTTCCTGGACGCGGCGGGTGAAGACCCAAGATCCGAATTGCACGCCGTGGTCCGAGTGGACGATCGTCCCGGACGGCTGCCGGTTGCTGATCGCCATCGACAGGGCGTTGGTGACCAGGGCGGCGGTCTGGGCCGCGTCGATCGACCACCCAGCCACCTTGCGGGAGAACGTGTCCAGGACGACCGCACAGTACACGTTGCCCTCGCGGGTGGGGTGTTCGGTAATGTCGGTGACCACAACAGGTTCGGCGCCGCCCGGGCGAAGTCGCGGTTGACCAGATCCAGCGGCGTCGGTGTCTCACGCCTGGGTCGTGGACGCCGGCTGCCGGGCAGGCCCCTGATCCCGGCGCGGCGCATCAGCAACTCGACCGCGTGATAGCCCACGACAATCCCACGACCGAGTCGTAGTTCGGCATACAGGCGGCGGGATCCGTAGGTGCCTCGAGATGCGGCGTGCACCGCCTGGATTTGCTCGGTCAGCCAGACATGCCGCAGCGACCGGGCCGACGGGGCTCGGGTCAACCAGGCGTAGTACCCCGACACGGAAACATCCAGCACTCGGCAGCACACCTCAACGGGTAGCCCTTCCGCGGCCATCGTCTTGATGGCCGCGTACCGGCCTTTTGGGGGCACCGCCTCCTTCAGCAACTCCGCTGCCCGGCGATGAATCGCCAGCTCGGTCTCCAGCTCTGCGATGCGCCGCCGGGGCCGCCACAAGCTCGGCCTGGTCGCCGGAGCTGATCCCCGGCAGTTGGCCGGTGTCGATGAGTTCCTGCCGCCGCCAGTTGTAGATCGTCTGGTCGCTGATCTGTAGATCCCGGACCAACTCCGCGACCGACCGACCAGCCTTCAACAGGTCGAGCACCTTACGACGGAACTCGGGCGGATAGCGCCTCGGCATGCCTTCTCCTCACGAAGATCAACGGCATGCAGTCAACCAAACGATCTCCACCAAACCCGGGGAACACCACTCCGTGGTTAGGTTTGCGCTCCAGCGGTAGCCGGTTGTTGGTCACGGTAGTAGATGGCTTCGTACTCGGTTGGTGGGAGGTCGCCGCAGGCGGTGTGGAGCCGTCGGTGGTTGAACCAGTCGAGGTACTCCAGGGTCGCCGCTCGACGTCTTCGACGTTCTTCCACGGCCCGTACCGACGGATCAGTTCGGCCTTGTGTAGACCGTTGAACGACTCAGCGAGGGCGTTATCGTAGGAATCTCCTTTACTGCCAACAGATGCGACCGCTCCAGCATCGGCGAGGCGTTCGGTGTAACGGATCGACAGGTGCTGCTCAGGTTCAACTGGTCGTCGCAACACCGGTACCTGGAGGCGAGGGTAGTAGTTCGTTGAGTGCTTCGGCTGGTGTCTTCCAGTCGAGTGTTTTGCGTGGTCGGCTGTTGAGAGTGGCGGCTACGGCGTCGAGGTCGTCACGGTCCCAGCAGGCGAGGTCCGTTCCTTTGGGGAAGTACTGGCGTAGCAAGCCGTTGGTGTTCTCATTGGTGCCGCGTTGCCATGGGCTGTGCGGGTCGGCGAAGTAGACCTGAACGCCGATGTCGATTGTTAGCTTGGCGTGTTGGGCGAGTTCCTTTCCGCGGTCCCAGGTCAGGGTCTGACGAAGTTGTGCGGGCAGGGTGACGATCGTTGCGGCAATAGCGTCGCGCACGTCCTCGGCGCCGCGTCCGGCCAACGCCGGGCCGTTCTTCACGCGCGGCTCTACGCCGTAGCCTTCCATGCGGGGCAGGTGCAGCAGCATCGTGAACCGGGTCGTGCGCTCGACGAGCGTGCCGATCGCGGACCGGTCGGTTCCGATGATCAGGTCACCTTCCCAGTGTCCAGGCACGGCTCGGTTCTCGACCTCGGCCGGCCGCTCGTTGATCATCACCTCGGGTCTGACGTGACCTGCTGCCCGTTGGCGGGAACGGGCTCTGGGAACGCGCAGCGCCCGCCCGGTGCGCAGACAGGCCACCAGTTCCCGTTTCAGCGCGCCACGCCCTTGGATGAACAGGGACTGGTAGACCGCCTCATGCGAGATGCGCATCGAGTCATCATCCGGGAAGTCCATCCGTAGGCGGTGAGCTATCTGCTGCGGGCTCCACGCCATCGCCCATCGCCGGTCCTGACGCCTGGGCTTGTTGCGCCCCTTCCACGGCGCCGCTGCCGGCCCCAACGCCGCCCTGCCATCCTGGCGGCGAACCTGACCCGACAGCCGCTCCTGCACGTACTCGCGCAGCCGGCGGTGGCATACAGACCGATGTCACTGTGGGACAAACCTGGCTAGCACAGTGGTACAACGCGCACAGTAACTGCGGCGGAACGTTCGAAGGCTATCGGCAGTTGTTGCCCCAGCAGTTGGCAAGTTTGGGTAGTCACCTTTACAACCAATCAAGGCTTCCAGCCGCACCACTGACGGTCCCTTCGTCCCGAAATGCCGCGCGGTCAAGGAGTCCACTCACCGGCGTCACCGCAGCGAACGGCCCCACGCATCCACCGGCGTAAGGCACTCAAACCAAGGACCAGCTTCGCTAGACCGCGAGTAAAGGGTTCTAGGAGCGACATGCTCGATGAATAATCCATCGCAATCGATGCGATGGCTGGCCCCGCAGGCCGTCGACCTGCAGAAACCGCTACCTTGTCGGGACGGCGGGATTCGAACCCACGACCCCTTGACCCCCAGTAGTCAGGTGGCCCAGCGGCATGCTCACGCACGTTTGCCCAGGTCACCAGAAGCATAAGTCGG
>Ga0207661_10000308_pt1 | contig 31187 bp, 25 predicted proteins | sample KBSC713LmetaG_FD_184337 | JGI IMG/M metagenome (GOLD analysis project Ga0207661, IMG submission 184337) | Corn rhizosphere microbial communities from Kellogg Biological Station, Michigan, USA - KBS C7.1-3L metaG (SPAdes) (version 2) | ecosystem: Host-associated > Plants > Roots > Rhizosphere ...
CCGCGACGAACGCCGCGAGGTAGCCGGGATTGAGACAGACGAGGTTGGTGTCGTACGGCGCCTCGTCGCTGAGCAGCAGCTCGTGCGGACCGAACTGGTGTCGCTCGGTGCCCCGATGCGAGATCGCGGCAGTCGGCACGCCCCGGCGGTCGAGGGCCCTCGCAATGCGTCTCGCGGCCTCGCCAAGCCCGGACCCGGCCTCGAGACAGCCCACCAGATTGATGCCAGGACTCGGCTGACGCGGAATCCGGAGGCGCGCCGGCGCTGCACGGGGCATTCGCACGCCTTCGCCTTCCAGCACCTCGCCCGTCACGATGCTCGACGGTACGCGCCCGCCCGCCGGCTGCTCTCCCGCATTCCCGTGTCTGTGGTCGCGACCTCGCGAAGCCCCTCCATCGCCTCGATCCGATCACTACTTTCCGTCCCCTGGAGCAGCGACCAGTTCGGACGTTCAGCAGGGATTTCCGATTCGTGCCAGAGGTGCACCAACGTGCCGTCGGGCCCTGCATGCCCGCAGCGCAGACCGATCCGGCGCAGGCGTACAGCGATGTCCACGTCCTCCTCACCCCAACCGACGAAGCGCACGTCGTACCCGTTGACGCGCTCGAAATCTTTCCGGGCGACTCCGAGCAGGCAGCCGTACGTGCGGTTGTGAGGGCTGAACTCGGGAACTCTCGTTGCGCCGACTCGACGGCGGTCGCGCCGCGTGAGCGCGGCGATCGGGCGCGCCTCGTGTCTCGCCCGGAACCAATCGCGCATCCCCCACCGATGCGCCGGAAGCCGTTGCTCGAGAACACGGGCCGTGAGGGCAGCTGAGAGGTCCACACGCCGGCCGGCAACGAACCACCCAGGTCTAATGCAAGCTCGGATTGCGCGGACGAAGTTGCGGCGTGGGATCGACTCCCCGTGCATGAACGCGAAGTAATCCGCGTCCACCGCAAGCGCGCCGAGGTTCAGCACCCTCGCGAGCCGGAATCCCTCGTCGGGCTGCCACACGTGCAGCAGCCGTCCCCCGAAATGCGATCGCCACCTATCGACGACGGTCTTCGTATCGCTGCCCGAGCCGTCGTCAGCGACAACAAGCACGAACCCCGGGTCGGACTGTTCGGCGAACCCCCACAGAACGGCATCCAGCGCCTCGGGCGACTCGTACGTGCTCACGACGATGCCGAGCCGTGGAGTGGTCGACGTCCGCGCGATCAGAGCGCCGTCAGAGCCGTGCTCAGACCCGCTCAGCGGTCCACTCCAACAGGGGGCGGACGACGCCGCGCCATTGGCCGGTGAACAGGCCACGCGACGAGTCGCCCTGCGCTGGATCCTGGACGTGGAACGACACCGCCTCGTGGACGGAGACGTGGTGGTGGAGCTTCGGCGAGTCGATCGAGCAGACCGCCGCGTCGACGCTGACGAGTCCTTCGTTGAGCAGGTTCCCCGGGATCCATGCGGTGGCGACATACTCGCCCGGTGAGGAGGCCTGGTTCCACCGCGGGTCGGTGTCCATCGCGTTGAACGCGACGTGGCCGGCAGTCGTCACCTTGAGCTTGGGCACGACCGGCGGCCCGCCGCGCTCGAGCACCGTGAAGCCGAGCTCGATGCCGACGGGGCGTCGAACGTCGACGTAGTCCACGGTCTCGCCCTCCGTGTCGACGACCCGGACCGACCGGAGGCGCACGAGACGGTCGCCGGGTGCGTCCTCTGCCGACCAGGTCTGACTCGAGCCGGCTCCTGCCGAAGTCTGCAGGTAGTGGGCGACGATCTCCTCGCTCGGGCCCTGGCGCACCAGCCTGCCTCCCTCGAGCAGCACCGCCGTGTTGCAGAGCTGCGAGACGGCCTGCATGTTGTGCGAGACGAAGAGCACCGTCCGGCCCGTGTCACCGAAGTCCTCCATGCGGCCGAGGCAGCGCGCCTGGAACTCTGCGTCTCCGACTGCCAGCACCTCGTCGACGAGGAGGATCTCGGGCTCGAGATGGGCGGCGACCGCGAAGGCGAGACGGACGTACATGCCGCTCGAGTAGCGCTTCACGGGCGTGTCGATGAAGCGCTCGACCCCGGAGAACTCGAGGATGTCGTCGAAGCGCCGATCGATCTCCCGGCGTTTCATGCCGAGGATCGCGCCGTTCAGGTAGATGTTCTCGCGTCCCGTCAGCTCCTGGTTGAAGCCGGTTCCCACCTCGAGCAGGCTTCCGACCCGCCCACGGATCTCGGCCCGCCCGGACGTCGGGGTCGTGATTCGCGTGAGGATCTTCAGCAGCGTCGACTTGCCGGCGCCGTTGCGTCCGATCACGCCGAGCACCCGCCCTTCGGGCACCTCGAACGTGACGTCCTGCAGCGCCCAGAGCTCGGCCGCCGCGCGATGGTGCTCGCGCCCGGTGAGCCGTCTCCCCATGTGGACGAGCGACTCGCGGAGGGTGCCGTAGGCGGCGTGGTACTCGCCGAGCCGGTATTTCTTCGAGAGCCCTTCGACCTGGATCGCGACGGACATCAGATCGTGTCCGCGAAACGCGGCTCCGACGAGCGGAAGACGGCGAGCCCGACCACGAAGAGCACGAGCGCGACGGCGACGCCGACCGCGAGCTGCCCCGGGTCGGGCGCGTTCGCGTCGAGGACCGCCCAGCGCCAGCCCGCGATCACGGCCGTCATCGGGTTGAACGAGAGGATCCACTGCCACTTCACGGGGATCTGGTCGACCGCGAACATCACGCCCGAGAGGAGTGGGAGCACCTGGAGGAAGACCGGGATCATGTAGCGGACGTCCCGGTAGCGGACGTTGACCGCGGCGAGCAGCAGGCTGATCCCGAGCACCGTGACGACCGCGAGGAGCATGAAGAGTGGCGCAGTCAGGACCTTCCAGCCACCTGGCCAGGTGTCGTACTTCCACATGAGAAAGAGCAGGATCGGCAGCCCGATCACGAAGTCGACGAGCGGCACGAGGACGCCGGCAAACGGAAGCAGCGTGCGTGGGAAGTAGACCTTCGTCACGAGCGGCAGGTTCGAGAGGAGGCTCAGGCCCGCGAGGCTCAAGGCGGAGGCGAAGTACTGCATCGGAAGCACACCCGCGACGACGAGGCTCGGGTACGGGGTCGAGCCCGCCGGGAAGTTCGCGAACTTCCCGAAGACGATCACGTACACGAGAGCGGTGAACGCGGGCACGAGGATCGCCCAGGCGACGCCGAGGAACGTCTGCTTGTAGCGCACGGAGACGTCGCGCCAGACGAGCGTCCAGAGGAGCTCGCGGTAGTGCCAGAGCTCGCCGACGTCGAGGCGCGGGACCCGGCTCGCGGGCCGGATCACAGTCACGCGAGAGACATCGACCTCGGCCGCGCCATTTGCGACCGCCGAGGGCCGAGGGTTCGTTCCGGCGTCCGCGGCGCCCGACGTCGTGCGCTCCTCTTCGAGCGTCGTGTCGGTTCGAACCACCCCGGGATCGTAGTGGACGCCCCCGCGGGTGCAGTCGCATGCTCGGCGGCCCTCAGGGGCCTTGCAGCAACACCCCCGGCTGCTCGTCGGTGAGCGCGAGCCCGGCCAGCGTCGACAGCGGGACGAAGATCGGACGGGCGGCCTGGTAGAGGACGAGCGTGTACGTCGGCTTCCGCTCGACGTCGACGACGCGGAACCCGTTCACGGGTCGGGGAGTGCCGACACCCGGCGGCTCGACGTGGCCCGTGGAATAGCCGCCCTCGGTCGCCAGTCCGACCGCCGCGATCTCTGCAACGGTCGCCCCGTCCTGCGACGGCTCCCGGAGCCCGGGAAGGTACGGCCGCCAGAGCGTTCGGCTCATGTACGGGGTTACGACGATCGCGCGGGGGCCGTCGGCCGACGCGAGCGGCTCCGCCGCGCCACGCCAGTCGGTGCGTCCGTAGCTCGTGTCGAGCGCGGGCGCGAGCGCGATCCCCGCCGAGAGCACGCACAGCGCCGTCGCGGCCGCGAGCCCGAGGCGTCCCGTCGCGAACCCTGCCCCGAGGCAGACCGCCGCGGGGACGACCGCGACGATCGCGTTCCGCGCGATCAGGTAGTCCTCCCCGACGAGCGCGAGCACGACGGGGATCAGGACCACGGCCGCCGCGAGCGACCCCGCGACGAGCGCACCGCGTCGCTCGGCCCGCGCGACGCGCACGAGGAGGGCGAGCCCGACGAGCAGGAGGAGCGCCGCGGCGGCGCTGCCGAGCGCCTCGGCGGGGAAGCTGTACCCCACGACGAGGTTCTTCGGGATGCCGGCGATCCGCGCGGCGAGGGACGACCCCGTCACGGCCTGGCCGTTGTCGCGCTGCTCGAGCAGGAGCGGCACGTGGACGGCCAGCGCCGCGATCGGAATCAACGATGCGAGCACGACCGGGCGACGTGGACGTGCGCGGACGAGCAGCCAGACCAGCTCCGCGCCGACGAGGAACAGCGCGTAGTAGTGCGTCGCGATTGCGAGGGCGCAGAGCGCTCCCCAGAGGACGAGCGCCCGCCCCGAGCCCCGCAACGCGTGCCCGAACGCGAGGACGGTGGCCGCGCCGAGCAGTCCGAGGAGCGCGTACGACCGCGCCTCCTGCGAGTACCAGACCAGGAAGGGGTTCACGGCGACGAGCGCCGCGGCGACGACGCCGGCCCGCCGTGAGACGAGGACCGCGCCGGCGCCGTAGGCAACGGGGATGGTCGCGGTGCCCGCGAGCGCCGAGAGCGTGCGGATCCCGACCTCCCCGAGCCCGAACAGCGACCCCCAGGCCCACGCGACGACGTAGTAGAGGAACGGCGTCGCCTCGCTGCGCGGGACCTCCCGCAGCACGTCTCCGAGCCCGTGGTCGAGGAGCGAGACGGTCACGAGCTCGTCGAGCCAGAAGCTCTGCCGATCGAGCGTCGGGAACCGGAGCAACGCCCCCAGCAGGGTCAGGCCGGCGACCAGCAAGAGCGGCGCCCGGGTGCGCATCAGGCGGACGAGCCTTGTGTTGAATCAACACAAGCTCTCGAAGCCGGGCCGCCGCGCTCGCCGCCGAGGGCGCCCAGCGCGGTCACGATGAACAGCGGGTAGAGCGGGAGCGAGAACTCGGGCGCGAGGCCCTGCGAGGCCGCGTGGATCAGGAGGACGGCGGCGGCCGCCGACCAGAGGACGACGATCGCGCGCCAGCCCCGGGGCCTCCGCCAGAGCAGCGCGACCGCACCCACCGCGAGCCAGAGAGGCGGCCGCGGGAACCTCGGCGTGATCCGGTTGAGGATCCCGGCCACCCACGACTTCCCCGTCCGCGACGGGAGCTCCGCGTCCCACTCGCGGATCTGCGCGACAACCTCCCGATACCGCTGCTGAGCCGCCGGGTCGGAGAAGACGCGCGAGGGGTCCTTCAACGTGCACGAGTCGATGTAGTCCGACGCGCACCAGACGAACCCGTACGGGACGCCCTCGAGCAGGATCGTCGCCTGCGGGTTCGGGAGCACGACGCCGTTGCGCTCGTACGTGGGACGGGGCGGCTCGGGTGCCGTCTGCGCCCGCGGGGCGACGGCCTCGCGGATCGGCCGCTGCATCAGGAAGTCCCAGGAGAGGCCCGCGACGCCGCGGAAGTACGTGCCGGGATGCTTGCGGATCGCCTCGACCGCGGAGTCGAACAGCACGCTGTAGTTCGTGTCTCGCCCGAGCACCGTGTCCGAGAGTGCGATCAACCGCACGGTCTCGTAGTTCGAGCCGTTCGCGAGGTACGCGTCGAGCGGGACGTGGAGGCTCTTGTAGGGCTCCTCCGTGAGCACGTGGCTCTCGACGAGCCGCGCGAGTCGCTGCGACGCAGGCCCGTTCTCCGGCGAGATCGTGTTGTCGCCGAGCCACACCCGCAGGAACGGCACCCACGCGCGCCCGCCGCGGGTGACGGTGAAGTCGTCGTACCGGATCGCGTTGTGCGCCGCCCAGCCGGCGAGCGGCAGCACGGCGGCGGCGAGGCACACCGCGACCCAGGTGAGGCGGCGACGCCAGGGCACGACGGCGAGCAGCGGGGCGACGACTGCAGGGAGCAGCACCTGGTTCGCGGGCCTGATCAAGACGAGCGCCGCGATCCCCAGACCCAGGACGACGAACCCAGCCGTGGTCGGCCGTTTCAGGGTCCGCGCGACGACGAGCGCCCACAGGGCGAGCCCCGTCGCGAAGACCGCGTCGCTCGAGGCCTGGTGGTAGAGGGTCGCCCAGGCGGGATAGACGAGGAGGAGGACCGCCGAGGCGAGTGCGGGGATCCGTCCGAAGGTCAGCGCCGTCGCGCTCCATGCCAGGACCGAGATCGCGTAGAGGAGCCCGAAGACGATCTCGAGGAGGAGGCTCCCGCCGAGCGCCATCGGCAGCCCGAGGACAAGCGGCGTCAGCGGCGCGCGGAAGAGCTGCACCTGCGAGAGCGGCGGCTTCGAGTCGAAGAGCTGCAGGTAGTAGGCGAGGTAGTCCCAGGTGTCTCGGCCCTTCGCCATCGGCCAGCCGAGCGCCTGGAACCAGAAGACGCAAAGCGCGACGGCGACGAGGACGAGCGCAGCCTTCCTCGTCGGGACGAACGCCAGGACCCGCCCCATGCGCTCGCTCACCGGCGCAGGCTTCCGGCGAGGCGGCGAACGCGCGCGGCAGGGCTCTGCTCGAGCCGGCCGAGCCGCGTCTCGAGCGCGTCGATCCGGCCGCCGAAGAAGGCGCCGAGGTCCGCCTCCCGGAGCGACGAGCACTCCCCGGCGAAGACTGCAGCCTCCTCGACCGCCGAACGCGCTGCCGCGTCGTCGCGTGCGTGCGTCTCGGCGGTCGCGCCGAGCCCGAGCGCGCGAAGCGTGTCGCGGAGACGTGTGTCGAGCTCGTACGTGCCGTCCGCGAGCCCCCGCGCGAGGGTCTCGTCGTCGACGACGAGCGGGGCGTAGAACTCGTCGAGCCGCCCGGCGCGGTACGCCTCGTACGCCTCGGCCATGTGACCGGGGATCCCCTTCTGCGCGTTCCGCTCGAGCGCGACGAACTGGGTCACGTACTTGCGTCGGCACTGCGCGTACGACCGCACGGGGAAGTGGAGGATCTCGATCGGGTACCACCCGCGCAGCGCGACCAGGTCGTCCGCGAGCGCCTCGTGGTTGCCGCGCCCGATGCGGACGTCTGCGTGGGCGCGGTGCGCCGACTTGAAGTGGGTGCTCAGTGGATGCTGGTGAAAGCTCGGCGTGCAGAGCCGCACGGTCATCCGCTCCGCGAAGAGCCGCTCGTCGTCCGGTCGCGGGACGAAGTTGCGCCATGCTCCCCGGACGGCGCCGAACCGCGTGGGGACGACGGCGAGCAGCTCCTTGAGCGTCGCGCCGCGGGCCCGCCAGAACTCGTCGGCGTCGGCGTTCAGGATCCAGTCCGCACCGAAGTCCGTCGCGGCGAGCCGCGCCATCCGGGTGACCCACTCGCTCTGGCGCAGGTCGTCGCCGGGCTCACGGATCAGGTGGACGACCCCTTCGCGCTCGTAGCGCTCGAGGATCTCCGTCGTCCCGTCCTCGGAGCGGTTGTCCGTGGCGACGACGAAGTCGACGCCGGCGTCGAGGTGGTACGCGAGCTGCGCGTCGACGATGTCTGCCTCGTCGCGGGCGAGGAGGGTCATCACGAGCTTCATGCAGCCGTGGAGGTTAGTCCCGACTGCAGGCGACCACGGACCGGCCGGGGGCGTGCAGCGCCCTCAGGCCACGGGCAGTCGAGCATGGCTCGCCGCGAGCCCGTCGAGAATCGCGGCGACAGACTCCTCGAGCATTCGCTCCCGTCCGAAGAGCGCCGGCTGGCGGGCCATGTTCCTTCGCCCGACACGTGCGCGGAGGTCCGGGTCGGCGCAGAGATCGGCGAGCACGGAGCCGAGCCGAGCGGCGTCGCCCGGCGGCACGAGCAGCCCTCCCGCGTCGGGCCCGAGCGCCTCTCGGACCCCCGGGACGTCGCTCGCGACGACCGGCAGCCCGCAGCTCATCATCTCGAGCACGGCGTTGGAGCACCCCTCCGCACCGTCGGCCGGCGTGCTCAGCACGCCGACGTCGGACGCCGCAAGGAGACCCGCGACGTCGTCGACGTCGCCGGCGAAGTAGACGCGGTCGTCGACCCCGAGGTCGCGCCCGAGCCGCTCGAGGAGCTCCCGCCTGCCCTCCGGTCGACCTGCGAGCACGAGCGTCAGCCCGTCACGGGAACCGTCGGCGCGTTCGAGCACGTTGCGCCACGCCTCGAGCAGCGTCTCGTGGCCCTTGCGCGGGTAGAAGTGCGCGACGGCCGTGACCACGACCGTGCCCTTCGTCGCGCCGAGACGGCGACGCCACTCGAGCCGGGTCTCGCGTGCGGGCGCAAGGTCGACGCCGTTCGCGATGACGCGGATGCGCTCGCGCGCAGCACCGTGGGCGGCGAGGAAGTCCGCCCCGTGCTCGGAGTTCGACACGATCACCGGAGTCGTCTCGAGCGCACGGCGCACGAACGACTCGCCCAACGTGAACGGGAGCGTGTCCCGCTGGCTCCAGACGCAGGTGCGCGCGCCGACGTAGCGCCAGACGAGGCCGCAGACGACGTTCGGCACGTCGCAGTACGGCAACAGGACGTCGGGCCGGGCACGCCTGAGCGACGCGGTCACCCCGGCGAGCCGGGCCACGGTCCACGGCGCGGTGCCACGCCACCTGCCGCGTCTTCCTTGCCACGGGATTCCTGCGTCCCGGAATGCCGCCACCGCCCGCCCGTCGGCGTCCGTCAGGGCCTGAACCTCGACCGACGCGCCCTCCACCTCCCGCAGGTGACGCGCGAGCACGAGCGCCTGGCGCTCCGCACCGCCGAGGCCCGGCCACTTGAGCACGACCGCGACCCGCAGTCCCCCGAGGCGCGGGCGCGTCGGCTCGGGGCTCAACCCGACGGGGTCGCTCGCACGACGGCGGCTCGCATCCGACGGACGAGGCTCGCGGGCCGCCTCAGCTCGTCGCCTGCCTCTCACGCCCGAGGACGCGCCGCGTCGTGCCGGAGACCTTGCGGTGCACGCGCGCGAGAGGCTTGACCTCGAGCGTGCGGAGCCGCGTCTCGAGCTCGTCGAGCCGCCGCTGGAGGCGCACCACGTCGGCTTCGCCCAGCACCGCCGCTTCGACGGCATACTCGGCGTCCTCGACGAGGGTCGGGACGGGAAACGCCGGAGCATGTCCCGCTGCGACGTCCCGTAGCGCGTCGCGGAGCCTCGTATCGACGACGAGTCGTCCGTCGGCGACGCCGCGCTCGAGCTCCGCCTCGTCGACGACGAGCGACTCGTAGTAGTCGCCGATCCCTCCCTCGTGGAGGGCCTTGAACATCTTCCGGTGGTAGCCGGTCGGCGGACGGTCGACATAGCGCGCGAACCCCTTGCCGAACAGATCCGCCTTGTGTGCCAGCTGCTTCTCGGAGCGGACCGGGAAGTGGAAGAGCTCCACCGGGAACCAGCCGCGGAGGGGAGCGAACGGGCTGTCCGTGACGCCGTGGTTGCCGCGGGTCAACCGAATCTCCGGGTGCGCGCGATGGATCACCTTCCGGATCGGCCTGTACAGCGAGGCTGGATCGTTGATCGGGGCAAGCGCCGAGAAGCGCACCGTCATCCGCTCCGCGAAGAGCCCATCTCCGGGTCGCGGCACGAAGGCGCGCCAAAATGCCGAGATCAGCCCGTAGCGCTCCGGGACAGCCGAGAGAACGTCGCCCAGGGAGTTGCCGCGCGGCCACCAGAACTCGTCCGCGTCCGAGTTGATCACCCAGTCCGCGCCGAACTCCGTGGCCGCAAGGCGTGCCATTCGCGTCACCCACTCCTCCTCGCGCAGCTCCTCGCCCGGCTCGCGGATGAGATGGATCGACCCCTCGTGCGCGTAGCGCTCGAGGATCTCCGTCGTTCCGTCCTGCGACCGGTGGTCGGTGACGACGACGAAGTCGGCGCCCGCGTTCAGGTGGAAGTCGAGCCAGGATCCGACGATGTCCGCCTCGTCCCGAGCACGAAGCGTCATCACGACCCTCGTCATGGCGCCAGTCTACGCAGCCATCCGATCGGCCCCTGCTCGACATGAGCCAACCGTCTCTCGAGCGCATCGATGCGGAGCGATGCTCGCTCGAGCGCATCGATCTCCTCGAGCGGGGCGAGCTCGGCGGCCAACACGCCGTCCTCCCGGACGTCCGGACGGGGAAACGAGAACGGCGCGGAGCCGTCTGGCAGAGAGAAGCCGCCGTCGGCTCGACGAAGCGCGCGAAGGGCATCGCGAAGGCGCGTGTCGACCGCGAGCGTGCCGTCGGCGAGCCCCTGGGCGAGGGCCGTCTCCCCGATCGCGAACGATTCGTAGAAGCCGGCGGTCCGGCGCTGCCGCACCGCCTCGTCCAGGAGGATTTGATGCAGGGTGGGCTGTAGACCAGGGGTGCGGAGCCAGCCGCCGCGGGCCTTGCGCTCGAGCTGCTCGATCGACCGGAAGGAGAAGTGGAGCACCTCGATCGGGTGCCAGGCGCGCAGCGGCTCGAGCCCCGGTGCCCCGGCGTTGTGATTGCCCGGCTCGACCTCGACGTCCGCACGCGCTCGGTGGGCCACCTTCTGGTGGGCGTGGAAGATCGTCTCCTTGTCGCCCGGGTGGGCGGGAGTCAGGAGGCGCACGATCATCCGCTCGGCGAAGAACGCACCGTCGTCGGGACGCGGGAGAAAGTGGCGCCAGCAGCCACGCACGATCCCGTAACGCTCCGGGACGACCGCCAGGACGTCCCGCAGCGTCCCGGCGCGCGGCCACCAGAACTCGTCCGCATCGGCGTGCAGCACCCAGTCGGCGTCGTGCTCGGTCGCCGCGAGCCGAGCCATCCGTGTGACCCACTCCTTCTGGCGCATGTCGTCCGTGGGCTCGCGCAGAAGCCGTAGCACGCCTGCCTGCTCGTACCGCTCGAGGATCTCCGTCGTCCCGTCGCTCGACCCGTTGTCCGTCGCGACGACGAAGTCGACGCCGGCATGGAGATGGAAGGCGATCTGCGCGTCGACGATGTCCGCCTCGTCGCGCGCGAGGAGCGTCATCACGAGCCTCATCCGGATCGAGGTTAGTCAGCGGCCCATGCGAAGGGCAGCAAGCGGGCTCTACGTGGTGGGTGGCTGGATCCGCGGCCTGTAGCCGGCCCGGCCGTCCGGCCCGTAGCCGCACACGTCGTCGATGACGTCGTTCGGTCCCCGTGCCTCGTCGACGAGCCTGACCGTCCCGCTCGTGTGCCAGAGCGCGAGGTCGGCGCCGGAGCCGTGTGCGAGCTGCCGCCCCGCGATGTGGAGCTCGGGCTGCGCCAGCACGTACGGGGCGACGAGCGGCCGGCCGCCCGGAAACACGAGCTGGCCTCCGGGCGTGACGTCGACCCGGTCGATCGGGAGGCCGTCGGGAACGGAGTCGCCGATCTCGACGGCCCAGTCGACGGAGTCGTTGAAGAACTCGGTCAGGAAGAGGGCCTGGCGCGTCATCTCCGTGTTGGGGCAGTCGAGCGGCGAGACGTAGATCTTCAGCACTCGCGCCCCCGCAGGGACGACTGCGTCGACCCATGTGCGGCTGCCCCGGTCGGCCCGCACGAACGCCTCCGGCTCGTCGACCTGTCGTTTCCACGCGAGCACCGAGGTGACGAGGAGCCCCGTGAGGACGACGACGGGCAGCACGGGCCACACCCGACGCGGAAGCGCGACGGTGGCGGCGGTCAACGCGACGACGAGGATCGCGACTGCCCGCTTCCCGTCCATGTGAGGCGTGGACTGGATCATCGTCCAGGTCCACGACCAGAACGCCGTGGGAACCGCCTCGAAGACGATGTTCCCGCCGATCAGCCCGAAGGGGAGGATCGCCGGGAGCACGAGCGCGAGGACGACGCCTGTCGCCGTCCACCGCGACGGCCGCGGCAGCCCTCGCGACAGCCACACGCCGAATGCGACGAGCCAGAGCGGGGCGACGTAGAAGAAGTACCGGTCGTGGAGCTGGGAGTACCCGTAGGGCGTGCTCGCGAACGCCGCCGCGATCAGGAGCAGCGCGCCGTTGACGGTCAGGAAAGCGGCGGCGAAGGCGCCCTCTCCCGGCGCGCCGCGACGCGCCGCGCGGAGGAGCATCGCGAGGACGATGGGTGTGACCACGAACGGGACGACGAAGAGGTAGAGCTCCCACTCCGCGAGGTGGTAGACGAAGAAGCGCGCGATCGAGAGCGGGTCGTAGCCGCGCCAGAGGTCGCCGTACCCGCCGAGCGCCCCTCGTGGCGACGACCACGTCGCGAGCGGTCGGCCGGCGACCGCGAAGACTCCCAGCGCGAGGGCGCCGAGCGTGGGCCACAGCGCGCGGGCGGCTTCCCGGAAGCGGGGACGCGTCGGGTCGACGACCGTGAGGAGCGCGATGCCGACGAGGAACGCTCCGAGGAGGGCCGCGAACTGCGCCCGCGTGGCGTACGCCAGCCCGACGGCGCCAAGCATCACCAGCTGGCGGCGGACGGACGGACGCTCGAGTGCCAGGACGACGGCCAGCACCGCCAGGTTGAACGTGAGGTACGAGACGCTCTCCGTGAGGACGAGCGAGGCGTAGAGCGACGACGGGATCGCCACGGACGCGCCCGCGACGGCCGCGCTCCACCAGCCCGACAGGAGCCGCCGGGCGAGGAAGTAGACGGGTACGGCCGCGAGGGCGAAGAGCAGGGCGTTCGCGAGCTTGAAGAACGGATACGCGGCAGCGACGCTCCCCGACAGGGCGATGATCGGCGCGAGGACGAGCGGGTAGACCGCGCCGTACCCGTAGCCATGCTCTCTCAGGTTCAGCCATTCGCCGTCGGCCACGGCGCGGGCCGCGAGCGTGTACCGAAGCTCGTCGGGGTTCACGAGCGGCATGGCGACGAGTTGCGCCGCCGCCCCGTACACGGCCGCTCCGAGGGCGACGATCCCTGCAAGCGCCACCTCCGGCCCGTGGCGTCGGGCACGGTCCACGAGACCGAGGGCCCTGCCGTCCCACGACGCGGAGACGAGCGGACCCGCAGGCTGCCGGGATACCACCGGCGCTGCCACGCCTTCGAGGGTAGCGACCGCTTGCCGTCGACCGCCGCGCGGAGCGGGTCGTCAGCACCTCAGAGGCGATCTGCTGCCAGCACCTCCGCCGCGGCGTCCACGACCCGTGCCGCCGCCTGTCCGTCGACGACGCCGACGACCTGCTCGACCGCCCTGCGACGCTCCGCGGCGAGCTCGGCCGGGTGCGCCAGCGCGCGCTCGACGCCTGCGACCACCTCCTCGAAGCGCTCTGCGCGATAGAACGCCCCCGACGTCGCGAGCTCCTGGTAGTGCTCCCCGACGACGTTCTTCGCCGCCCACGACTCGCCGGGCGGAGCCCCCTCGTCGTACAGGACGCACACCGCCGGCCGATCGCCGACGAGCGCGTCGAGCAGAATCGTCCCCGCATTGCAGACGACGACGTCCGCGTGCTGGAGGAGGGTCGCGAGCGCCTCGAGGTCGGTGTAGCTCGGTTCCTGGACGAGGGCGCCCTCCCGACCGCTCGCTGCGGCGAAGCGCTCCCGCCACTGCGCGTCCCTCGGGTGGGGTCGGAACAGCAGCTGGAGGCGAGCGCCGCCGCCTTGCTCCGCCCACCACGCGACGAGCCTCTCGACGAAGCGCCCCTCATAGGGCGCGTTGCTCGGCGTGTTCCCGGCGACGAGCGCGAGCGGACGGCGAGGATCGAGGCCGTATCCGCGGAGCAGCTCGTCGTACTCGGCGCGCGGCCGCTGGCGGGCGAAGAGGTCCGTCTGCGGCCAGCCCGTCACCCGCACGCGCTCCGGCGCGATCCCGTGGTAGCGGCTCAGGTCGTCCTCCATCACGCGGTTCTGGACGATGTAGAGCGCGCAGTGCGGCGAGATCACGCCCTTCCCGACCGTGTGGTCCCAGCTCGCGACGTGCCCGACCACGGGAAGCTCTTCGCGACGCGCCGCGGCGAGGAACTGCACCGCGCTCGCCGGCTGGACGTTCGAGAGGAGCAGCCCCGAGCACTCCCGGCGCATCGCCTCGAGCAGCCGTGCCGGGACGTGTCGCCGCGCGCCGAAGAACCACCGTTCCATCGCTCGATCGACCCGGGGCCAGTGCGGCAGCGGGCCGTCGCGATCGGTATCGAGCATCCAGTTCGGGTGTCCCGACTGCATCCGCTCCTCGTGGAAACCGTGCCGGTAGTTGAGGCGGATCGCGAGGGGGTGGTAGCCGATCCGGCGGTCGAGCCACGCGTCGGCGCGCGCGAAGGCGCGATCCAGGAGGCCATCCGGCGCGACGAGCTCGTCTCCGCGCAGGACGGGGATGTCGCCGAGCCTCCCCTCCCATTCCGCCGCCGCGTCCTGCGGGACGAGGAACACGGCGGCCAATCTCCCGTCGAGACGCTCGTGCAGGCCTCGGAGGATGCCCGTGTCGACGAAGACCCGGACGGAGAGCAGATCGGGGAGGACGACCCAGGGGCGTTTCCCGGTCATCGAGTTGCGCGCGAGGCGGCGCGACGGCCGACCTGCGCGGCGATCCGCTCCGCGACCGACGCGCCGTCGAGCGCATGGAAGCGGAGCGCCTCGGCGGGCGTCCCGCACGCAGGCCAGCCCTCGACGCCGAAGACCGTCACCGCCCGACCCGGGAGCGCTGCCCGGAGCCCGTCGCCGAGCCCGCCTACGGACGCGTGGTCCTCGAGGACGAAGACGTGCTCGAACGCGCCAACCTCGGTCGCGAGCCAATCCTCGTCGAAGCGGTTGAGCCACGTCATCGCGACCACGCGGAGCGACAGCTCGCTGATCTCGGCGAGCCGCTCGGCGGCGAGGAGCGCCTCGTGGAGCATCACCGGCCCGTACGCGAGCAGGACGGCGTCGCTCCCCTCGTGCAGGACGGTGCCGCGGCCAGGCGACACGCTCGCAGGAAGGTCGAGCCGCCGCGGCGACGGGCCGATCACGAGCCGCACGGCGACGCTCTCGTCCGCATCGTTCACGGCCCAGCGCAAGAGCGCGCCGGTCTCCTCCCACGAGGCAGGCTGGACGATCGTCATGTTCGGAAGGGCACCGAGGAGCGAGATGTCCCGGACGCTCTGGTGCGACTTCCCGGGGCCGGCCGGGATCAGCCCCGCGTAGTGGAGCGCGTAGAGCACCTTCGACCCCTCGCTCGCCTGGTTGTAGATCTGCTCGTTGGCGCGGGATGCGAGAAACGAGGCGAAGGAGTTGACGACCGGGAGGAGGCCGTGGCGGGCCATGCCGGCCGCGGCGGAGACCATGTCCTGCTCGGCGATCCCGTTCTGGAAGAACCGCTCCGGGTAGGCGAGCTCGAACGCGCGGACGCGGCAGTCGGAGGCGAGGTCGGCGTCGAGCACGACGAGGTCCTCGCGCTCCCGGGCGAGCGCGAGCAACGCCTCGCCGTACGCCTCGACGACGTACTCGTCGCTCACGGCGGCCCGCCGGGAGCCGGCGCCGGACTCCGGCTCTCCCTCGAGGCCCCGTACGACCGTCTCCGGCTCGGCCGTCTCGAGCGCGAGGGGCTCGACGCCGAGCGCCGCGCACCGCTCGGCGAGCCGTGCCTCGAGCTCGGCCACGGCGAGCGCGAACGGCTCGTCGCCTGGGGCGCCCGCGTGCCAGCGATACGTGCCGCCGCCCTCGGCGAGCGCGGTGGGGTGCTCCATGAACGACACGCCCTTGCCCTTTACCGTCCGCGCGACGAGCGCCTTGGGGGTGTCGTCCTCCACGCGGAAACGCGCGAAGACGGCGCGGAGCGCGCCGTGGTCATGCCCGTCGACCGTCTCGACCTGCCAGCCGAACGCACGAAGCTTCGCCTCGAGGTCGCCGAGGGCGACGATCTCCTCCGTCGGCTTGTCGGACTGCACCTCGTTACGGTCGACGACGACCCAGAGCCGGCCGAGCCGCTCGTGGGCGGCCGCCTGGAGCGCTTCCCAGTTCTGTCCCTCCTGGAGCTCGCCGTCGCCGGTCATCACGACGACGCGCCCGTTCCGGCCGAGCCGCCGCTTCGCGAGCGCGATCCCCCGCCCTTTGGAGATGCCCATGCCGAGCGAGCCCGAGCTCGCCTCGATCCCCGGCACGCCGACGTCGGGGTGCCCGTCGAGCCCGCCGAGCCGCCTCAGCTTCAACAGCCGCTCCAACGGCACGACGCCGAGTGCGTAGAGCACGGCGTACAGGCCGGGCACGTCGTGGCCCTTGGACGAGAAGAAGACGTCGCGGTCGGGATCGTCGAAGCCGCGCTCGGCGACGTCCAGCTCGTCGAACAGAAGATGCGCGACGACGTCCAGCGCGCTGAACGTCGAGCCGAGGTGCCCCGAGCCGGCGCGCTTGACCGCGACGAGGGCGTTCAGTCGGCAGGCGTCGGCGAGGAGCGCGAGCTTCGCGTCGGGATCGACGTCCGCGGCGCGCAGACGCTCGAGCTCGGGCTGTGGGACGAGGAGCAGATCCGGCATTCCGACACGAGACCGTACCGCCCTCAGACGGCTGCAGCGCTCGGGCTGCGCAGCACCTCGGCGGGAGCGGCGGGCTCGGCGCGCCTGGTCAGGCGGTCGATCCCCGCAGCGATGAGGACGAGGTAGACGACGAACAGCGGGAGGCGGTAGACGACCAGGTGATCCGGCTCCTTCAGATAGTCGCCGACGTCGGCGGTCCAGGTCCCGCTCCCGAACACCCGGCTCGCCCCGGCGCCGAGGTAGTCCACGACTGCGTACTCGACGGCGTACGTCAGCGCCGCCACCAGCCAGGCGACCCGCAGGAGCCGACGCCAGCCGTCGTCCAGGAGCACGTAGCTGGCGACGAGCGCCGGCAGGAACCAGTACGCGTACTGAGGTCCGTATCCAGGCCCGAAGGCGACGACGACCATGAGCCCCACAGCGGCCGCCAAGAAGAGCCATCGCGCCTCTGGCGGCGTCTCAGTGCGCCAGAGGACGACGAACGCCCCGGACGCCGCGAGGGCGACAACGAGCGTGAAGACGGCGGAGTACCGACCACGAGCGTCAAGGAGGCCGAACCGGTCCGCGCCCTCCACGAGCCAGAGCACCGAGACGACGAGGGCGACCTCTGCGACAAGAACGGCTCCGCCGACGGTCAGGGGCCGTCTGACCCGCCACACGATCGCCACGGCGGCGACCACGGCCACGGCGACGAGCGTCACGTTCGTGAAGCGAACGTCGAAGCCCGCGAACTCCCGCACCATGCCGGCCAGCCCGAAGTAGCCGCGCGTCGAGCGGTAGGTGATGACGTTGTGCCAGACCGCGCCCGGAGCGAGGACGAGGATGACCGCGGTGCCCAACGCTGCGGGCCCGAGGAACAGCACCACCCCGAGCGCGCGGCCCCCGCTCGAGACGCGTCGAGCTCCAGGGGCCAGGAGCGGGGCCAGGACGAGCGGCACGGTCTTCGCGAGGACGCCCAGCCCGAGGAAAAGGCAGCCGCCAAGCCACGCGACGACGTCACGCGAGCGGTGGTGCGCCGCGAGAGCCGCGACCGCCAGCGTCACGAAGAGTCCGATCTGGACGTCGCTGTTTCCGTGCTGGCAGACGAGGATGATCGCCACGGGGTTGAGTGCGATCCCGATGAGAAGGGCGCGCCGGACCGCGGCGCGATCTGCCCCGCTCGAGACGAGCGTCACGTACAACGTGACCACGACCGCGGATTCGACCAGGACGAGGTAGATCCGGAGCGCAGACCAGAACCCGACGCCCACGAGGTCGGCTGCCGCGTCGACGGCCTTGATCACGACGAGCCATAGCGGCGGCCAGTTGAGGACGCCCGTCTCGTACGGATTGCGGCCCTCGTCCAGCGTCGCGAGCGCGGTCCGCCAGTACTCGACGTCGACGGAGTGCGCCTCTCCGATCGCGAGCACGAACACGGCGCGGGCGATCCAGGCGACGCCCAGGACGAGCAGGAGATCGCGGCCGCCGCTACGCACGCGGCGGAAGGCTAGACGGGCCTCGCGCCTCGCGGGCGTTGGGCGGACGACGTCCGAACAGGCCCGCCGTCGCGAGCAGCACGAACGCCGGGACGAACGGGACGGAGTACTCCGCGGTCGCGTACACCGCGAGCGACGTCGAGAGCATCACCAGGAGCGCCGAGGCGGCCAGGACGGCCGGGACGACGATGTGCCGGGGGCGGCGCCACAGCGCGGCGACGAGCCCGAGCAGCAGCCACATGAAGGGCCGTGGATACAGGCGCGAGAGGTCGTCGATCCGCTCGACGAGCCACGCGCGCCGGGCGCGCTCGGGCAGGCGCCCGAGGAGATGATTCACCTGTCGATCGAGCGCGGCCGCCTGCACGCGATCCGCGGGATACCGGAAGACGAACCCGTGCTCGGTCGGCGACGTCCACACCTCCCGGATCCGCCCGTCGGGGGTGGTGATCGAGGGCGACTCGCGCGAGGAGGGGATCGGGTCGCCGTCCGTCGCGGCCGCGCTCGATGCCGGCGCCGCGCTCGACGGCCGTTGTCCCGAGCCGCCCGTTGGCGCCACACTCGTAGCAGTCGCAGAGGTCGTGACCGGTGCGTACAACGGCCAGAGCAGCAGCCGCCAGAGATCCTGCGAGACGCCGCGCGCATAGGTCCCCGGATGCGCGCGGATCGCCTCACGCGCGACGCGGCCGAGATGGCGGTAGTCGTCGTCCCAGCCCCACGTCCGGTCGGCGAGCACCGTCAGGTCGTCGAACATGCGGGGGCTGCCCGACGAGAAGAACCGCTCGAGGTCGATCCCGCGCGATCGGTAGGGCTCGTTCGGGAGCAGGTCTCGCGAGACGGCCTGCGCGAGCTCCTCCGAGGCCTGGCCGTTCCCGGGCTCGACGATCCGGTCGGCGACGAACGTCCGGAAGAGGAGCGATGCCGACCCGCCGCGGACGACGGTGAAGTCGTCCGCACGCACCGAGTTGTGCGCCGCGAGCGCGACCAGGGGCACGAGCGCACCCACCGCGAAGGCGCCGAGCGCCAGCAGACGGGGTCGGCGACCGCTCGCCGCCAGGAGCGGCACGATCCCGAGGAGCATGAGCATCTGCCCCACCGGCCGCATCAGCACGAGCAGCGCGATCCCCAGGCCGAGCGCCGCCGAGCGACCTGCGGTCGGAGACTCCACCACGCGCATGAGGAGCAGCGCGACGAGCGCGAACGCGGCGGCGAACAGCGCATCGCTCGCGAGCTCGTGGAAGAGGAGGACGTAGCCAGGGTAGAGGAGGAGCGCTGCGGCCGTCGTCAGGGCTGTGACGGGGCCGAAGCGGCGCGCGACGCCGAACCACGCGGCGACGGAGAGCGCGTAGAGGACAGCGGCCCCGACCTCGCTGACGATCGGGCCGAGCTCGAGGAGGACCCCCGTGACGATCCCCGTGCCGGGCGTCCGGGAGAGGATCGCGTACGGGAAGGTGACGTGGGAGTCGAAGAGCTGCGCGTAGCTCAGCAGGTACCGGGGCAGGTCGCGACCGGCCTGGAGCGGGAGCGCGAACGAGACCATCCCGTAGACGCCCAGCGCGACCACGAAGACGCCGACCTCGGAGACCGGGCTCTCGGCCCACCGGGCGAGCGCGCGACCGGTGCGAACGACCCTGCCTCCGCTGGCCGCCACCGCGCCAGGGTACTCGCGCACGTGGACGACCCCCGCGGAGACGCGTGCTACGGTCGGGCGCCGTAACGCGATGTCCGAGGCCGTGCCCGAGATCTCCGTCGTCATCCCCTGCCTGAACGAGGAAGAGGCAGTCGGGAAGGTGGTCGACCAAGCCCTCGAGGGGATCCGGCGCTCCGGCCGCACCGGCGAGGTGATCGTCGTCGACAACGCCTCGACCGACCGCTCCGCGGACGTCGCCGCCGAGCACGGCGCGATCGTCGTCCGCGAGGAGCGGCCCGGCTACGGCAGCGCGTACCTCGCGGGTCTCGCGCACGCACGGGGCGGGTACATCGTGATGGGCGACGCCGACGAGACGTATCCGATGCAGGAGCTCGCGCCCTTCGTCGAGCGGCTCGCCGCCGGCGACGACCTCGTGATGGGCTCCCGCTTCGAGGGCACGATCCACGGCGAGGCGATGCCGTGGCTCAACCGCCACATCGGCAACCCGATCCTCACGGGGCTCCTCAACGTCCTCTTCGGCGTGAAGATCTCGGACGCCCACTGCGGGATGCGGGCAGTGCGGCGCGACGCGCTGCCGGTGCTCGACCTTCACTCGACGGGGATGGAGTTCGCCTCGGAGATGGTCTTCAAGGCGTTCCGCCGCAAGCTCCGGATCAGCGAGATCCCGATCGACTACTACCCGCGGGTCGGCGAGTCGAAGCTGAACCGCTTCGGCGACGCGTGGCGCCACGTGAAGTTCATGCTGCTCTACAGCCCGAGCTGGCTCTACTTCGTACCGGGCGTCCTGCTGCTGCTGCTCGGGCTGATCGGCGCGATCGCCCTCGCCGCCGGACCGGTCACGGTGCTCGGCCGGACGTGGCAGATCCACACTCTCTTCGCCTGCATCTTCGCGATCCTCCTCGGCACGCAGATCGTCCAGCTCGGCGTCTTCGCGCGTGCGTTCGCGGCGTCTCACCTGGGCGAGAAGGACCCCTGGGTCGAGCGGGCGCGCGGGAAGGTGAGCGTCGAGCACGGCCTCGTCGTCGGCGGTCTCCTGCTGCTCGTCGGGTTCCTGACGATCCTCGTGATCTTCGTCAACTGGGCGATCGACGGCTTCGGCGCGCTGTCGCACGAGTACGCGACCGCGATCGGCTTCACGCTGCTCGCGGTCGGGCTCCAGGTGATGCTCGGCTCGTTCTTCCTCGCGCTGCTGACCATGCGCACGACCGAGCCGTCCCGCGCGAGGCTCGTCGAGCGCGTCCCTGTCGCGTGACCGGATACGTGCCGCTCAACGAGCGGCCGCTCGGGGGGCACGCGCGGCTCCTTGCGATGACGCTCGCCGACGAGCCGCGCGACGTGCTGGACGTGGGCTGCTCGTCCGGGTACCTGGCGACGCCGCTTGCCGAGGCGGGCGTCCATGTCACCGGGATCGAGCTCGATCCCGGCGCGGCAGAGGAGGCCCGCGCCTCGTGCGCCGGCGGCGTCCTCGTCGGGGACCTCGAGTCGATGGAGCTCCCGTTCGAGGCCGCGTCGTTCGACGCGATCGTCTGCGGCGACCTCGTCGAGCATCTCCGGGACCCGGGCTCGGCGCTGGCGCGCCTCCGACCGCTCCTGCGGCCGAACGGCCGGCTCGTGCTGTCCACCCCGAACGTCGCGAACTGGGCGATACGGCTCTCGCTCCTCGGCGGGCGCTGGCGCTACACCGACCGGGGGATCCTCGATCGGACCCACGCGCACCTCTTCACGCGAAAGACCCTCACCGAGACCGTCGAGGACGCCGGCTACCGCGTCGTCGAGCGCGACCACACGGCGCCCGTGCCCATCGTCGGCACGCCCGCCGTCGAGCGTGCGGCACACGCGGTCAGCCGCCTCCGGCCGTCGCTCTTCGCGTACCAGTTTCTCCTCGCCGCGGCTCCCCGATGATCTCGGTCGTGATCCCCGTGCGGGACGGCGGCGGCGACCTCGAGCGCTGCCTGGCGGGCATCGCGGCGCAGCAGGTCGACGAGGAGGTGGAGGTCGTGGTCGTCGACTCCGGCTCCTCCGACGGAAGCTTGGCGGTTGCGCGCGCGGCGGGCGCCGTCGTCACGGAGATCGACCAGGCCGAGTTCGGGCACGGCCGCACGCGGAATCTCGGCGTGCAGCTCGCCCGGGGCGACCTGCTCGTCTTCACGTCGCAGGACGCGGTTGCGAACGACGAGCGGTGGCTCGCGAGCCTCTCCGCCGCGGCGCGCTCCGGCGCCGAGGTCGCGGGCGCCTACGGCCGGCAGCTTCCCCACCACGACGCGCGGCCGCCCGAGCGGTTCTTCCTCGACTTCATGTACGGCCCCCAGCCGCGTGTCCAACGCCTCCGCGACGGCGAGGAGCTGACGTTCGAGACGACGCTGTTCTCCAACGTCAACGCCGCGATCCCGCGCTGGGCGCTCGAGCGTTTCCCTTTCCGCGACGACCTGACGATGAGCGAGGACCAGGAGTGGTCGCGTCGTGCCCTCCGGGCGGGCTTCTCGCTCGTCTACGAGCCCGAGGCCGCGGTGAGGCACTCCCATGCGTACACGGTTCGCACGGCGTTTCGGCGGTTCTTCGACTCCGGTGTCTCGGCCGAGCACGCGTACGTCGAAGGCGACGCCTCGCGTGCCGCGCTCCGACGCGCAGGGGCCCGCTACGCCCGCGAAGAGCTCGTGTGGCTCTGGACGAGCGGGCGTCGCCGCTGGATCCCCTACACGGCCGTCTACGAGCTCGGCAAGTTCGCGGGACTACAGCTGGGGCTGCGGCACAAACGGCTGCCGCGTCGCCTCGTCTCTCGGCTGGGCGCACTCCCGCCGCAACGGGACGTCACCGCGACGGGCGCCGACGCGCCCCCTGGTTGACCTCAGGCGGGTCCAGGCAATCGCACCACGACGAGGTCGTCGTTCGCGAGCACCGTCGCCCCGCCGACCTTCGCGGCGAGATCGGGTACGCACTCCGGGTCGGCGACGACGTACCGGACTCCGAGCCGCCGGGCGAGCGCGACGCCCGCCGGCCCGCCGGCCAGGATCGTCGCCGCCTCGCGCGCGAGCGGGAGCCGATCCACGAACCCGACCTGCCGCTCGCTGAACGCCGGCAGCGTCGGCCGGCGCACGAGGTAGGGCACCGCGAAGTGGAGGCACGCATCGGTGACGACGCGGCCCTCTGGCAACGCGCCGCTGTCGAGTTGCCGGCGAAACGCGAGGAGGCCGGAAGCCGCCGGAGCACGCGGCTCGGTGCGGAGCACGCGCTCGGGTAGTCGAAGACCGACCGAGGAGCGGGCGACGAGCACCAGCACCAGGACGAAAGCCGCGATCCACACGGCCTGCGGCCTGCGCCTCAGGAACGCCGCCCCGATCAGCAGGACGAGCCCGACACCGAGGTAGTACACGACGCGGCGGTACTCGAACGGGGCGTGCACGCGCCAGAGCTGGCTGACGACGACACATGCGAGCGCCAGCGACACCACCGCGAGCAGGGCGGGATCGCGGCGCAGGGCTGGGGACGTGAGGACGAGGACGATCGCGAGGAGCGAGACCACGAGGAACGCCGAGCCGAAGTACCCCTCGACCGCGGCACGATCGAGCCAGTGCGGATCGAGGAACCTGTAGCTCACCGGCCGTCCCAGCTCGTGTCCCTGGAGCAGCAGGTGGGCGATCACTCCCGCACCGAGGATGCACGCGAGCCCGACCGCGGCCGCGAGGGGCTTGAGCACTCCGCGGTTCCACCAACCGTCCAGCGCGTTCCGCAGCTCGCGCGGCCGTCCGAGGACGCGCGAGCCAAGATCGACCACAGGCGCGGCCAGAACCATGGCCGCAGCGACGATCGCGCTCGTCGAGTGCGCGACGCCGACCCCCACCAGGGCCAGCGCGAGGAAGAGAACGAGCCTCCAGCCGCGCGTCCCGCGGAACAGCAGCGCGAGCGCGAGGATGACGAGGGGCAGGAAGACCAGCGCGAGCGTCGTTCCAAGCCCGTGCCAGTACATCGGGTCGAGCCGGATCGGGGCGACGGCATACGCTCCCGCGGCGATCAAGCCAGGCCCGGTGCCCCAGAGCACCGCCCCCGCCACGAAGACGCTGAGAACCGTCAACGCCGAGATCGCCACGATGCCGCTCGTCAACGACCAGGACGAGACGCCGTCGAGCATGAGGACGCTGCCGTAGACCGCCCCGACCGCGGGCGGGTCGGCGAAGACGCGACCTTGCTCGCCCGCGAACGGGTCGTCGATCAGCAGGTGATGCTGCGCGGCGACCTGGTCGGCGTAGAGGAGGTAGTGACCCCAGTCGGTTCCGCGCGGCTGGAACGGATACGCGATGTCCCACGAGGAGGCGAGGGCGAAGAGGACGATCCCCGCGAGGGCGAGCAGCGTGAGCGTCTCGCGGCGTCTCGAGGCCCGGTCGGCCTGCGGCTGTGCTCCGACCCGTGTCGAGGCCGCCGCGAGGGGAAGGACGAACACCAGGACGAGCACCCGGATCGAGACCTCGTCCAGACGCAGGCCCAGGATCGACGCGGTGGTGAGCAGCACCGCGAACGAGCCGACGCCCAGCGCTGGCACGAGAGAGACCCGCACCGCTGCCCCGCCGAGCTCGCCCGGGAGGTACGGAATCAGCGCGAGCCCGCACGCGACGACGAGAAGCGGCGTCGCGCCGAGGTACTGGCCGCCCGCTACCGCCCAGAGAGCCAGGTCGATCGCGAGGAGCGCGACCGAGGCCAGCGCGGCCGTGTGCCACCGTCTACGGGCGCTCTCACCCCGGCCAGGCATGCTCGCGCAGGACGTCCTCGCGGACGTCGCAGCCCCAGCCCGGCCCCGGTGGGACGAGGAGCTCGCCGTCGCTCACCTCGGGAACCGCGGTCGTCAGCTCCTCGCGCCACGGGACGTCGTCCACGTCGACCTCGAGGAGCCGCACGTTGGGGATCGCCGCGCACCACTGCGCCGCGATGAAGGTCGCGAGGTGGCTGTAGTAGTTGTGCGGCGCGCAGGCGACCTCGTGCGTCTCGGCGAGCGCGGCGATCTTCAGCGACTGCGCGAACCCGTTCCAGATCACGTCCACCGAGGCCACGTCCATCGCGCCCGCCTCCAGGTAGGGGCGGAACCCGCGAAGGGCGTAGAGGTTCTCGCCCGAGCAGAGCGCGATCCGCGAGCGCCGACGCGCGTGCGCGAGTGCGGCGGGGTCGTAGGAGTCGACCTCGAGCCAGGCGAGGTCGTACGGCTCGAGCGCACGGGCGACCCGCACGATCCCCTCGGTCGTGAGGTTGAAGTTGAGGTCGACGATCGGCTGCGCACGTCCCTCGGTGCCCTCGCGGAACGCCTCCAGAAGACGCACGAGCGCGGCCAGCAGCTCGGGTGTCGGGTTGCGGTCGATGCCGCCGTCCCGGCCGAAGCCCGGCATCAGCACACGGGGCTCGTCCCCGGGGACGACGATGTTCGTCTTGAACGCGCGATAGCCCCGGTCGACGACCTCGCGGCCGAGCGCGGCGACCGCCTCGTACGAGTCGAGCTTCGGCGTTCCGGTCACCTCCCAGGCCCTGGCGCGCGTCGTGCCGCAGTGCGACCAGTAGAGGGGGACTGCATCGCGGGTCGGGCCGCCGAAGAGCTCCGCGACGGAGACGCCGAGCGACTTCCCCTTCAGGTCGAGGAGCGCGTTCTCGATGCCCCCGATCGCCTTCTGCACGATCGACCCCGGGCTCTGCCGCGTGCGCCGGTAGAGATCCCAGTGGATCGCCTCGACCGCCCGCGGGTCGCGTCCGACCACGAGCGGCGCGAGATCCCGGACGACCCCGTCGAGCCCCGTCGGCGAGCCGTGCGAGTCGGTCACCTCCGACCACCCCACGAGACCCTCGTCGGTCGTCGCCTTGACGAACAGCCACGGCCGCCACCCGGCGTCGCAGGACAGCGTCTCGAGGGAGGCGAGCCTCATGTCGCGTACGCAGGATATGGCTCGCGCCCGATGGGAACGAGCCGCGCCCGCCCCGACGCGACGAGCTCCTCCGCCCGGGCGAAGTCGTCCTCGTCGTCGATGTTCAGCCCCTCGTGGCCCTCGGTGAGGAACGGCGCCTGGATCACTCCCTCGCGGGTCCCGGTCGCCTCGACCACCCGCGTCCATGCGATCTCGAGCGCGCTGTTCTGCACGTAGACGGGAGGAAGGGCCTGGTACTGGCCCGCGTGCCAGGCGACGTCGAGGTGGGACTGGTCGAGCAGCGGTCGCATGAGGCGACCGACCTCGTCGATCACCCACATCTTCCCCGGGTGCTGCTTGACGAGCTCGACGGCCCGGATGGAGTCGGCCTCGGGCGTCGCGAGCAGCTGGTCGAGCCCACGCCGGATCGCATCCGGGCCCCGGAACGGATTCGTCGCCCGGACGATCGCGAAGAGGTCGTAGCGCTCGTCGAGCCGCGGGAGCGTCCACGCGATCCATTCGATGTCCGGCGACGTCGACGTGGCGTACTCCTCGGGGCGGAGGAAGGGCACGTCGGCGCCGTACCACCGCGCGACCTGGGCGATCTGCTCGCTGTCCGTCGACACGAGGATCCGGTCGAACACGTCGGCGCGACGCGCCGTCTCGATCGCATACGCGAGGAGCGGATGCCCGGCGAGGCGGCGGACGTTCTTGCCGACGACGCGCTCCGATCCGGAGCGGGCGCCGATGAGCGCTATCGCGCTCGGCATCGTGCCTCCTCGTGAAGGACGGAGAGGACCGGCGCATCGACCCCGAGCCGCGATGCGGCGCGGACGACCGAGCCCGTGATCGCGTCGAGCTCGGTCGGTCGCCCGGCGGCCGCATCGCGGGCGGCGGACGTCGTCAGCTCCGGCGGCATGGCCTCGATCATCCCCCATTGCTGCTCCACGGAGAGCGACACGCCGTCGGCCGCCGCCGCGGTCACCGACTCCTCGAGCCCAGCGCGCATCCGCTCGCGCCAGAACGGGTCGTCGCGGAGCCAACCGACCGTACGCCCCGCGGCGACCGTCGCCCCGGCGAGCACGGCCAGGCGCGCGACCTTCTCCCAGAGCACCTCCCGCTCGTCGTCGAGCGACACGACGTCGATGCCCGGGACCCGGAGCGGCGCGAGCGCGGCCGCGAAGCGGTCGCGGCCGAGGTCTCGCGATGCGGCGGTGATCCTTCCCGGTGACGGCGTCCCCTGGACGACGAAACCGGGCTCCGGCGCGTGCGCCGACAGGCTCCCGATCGACCCGGCGGCGACGACGGGAGGCGCTTGTGACAACTTGTAACTTGCGCCGTCGAACCGCGCTCGCAGCGCGTCGACGTGCTCGAGGCCGTTGAGCAGCGGGACGACCAGCGCGCCGTCGAGCGCCTCGGGCTCGATCCGGTCGAGCGCGGCGTCGAGGTCGTAGGCCTTCACCGCGACGACGAGGAGCCCGACGGGTCGATCGAGCCGGGTCGTCGCCTCGGGGTGCGCGACGGTCGTCGACCCGTCGTGCGCCAGCGTCAGGCCGCGTTCGCGGATCGCGGCCACGGTTCGCTCGGTGCCGACGCACAGCGTCTCCGAACGAGCGGCGAGCAGGCCGCCGATCCCGCCGAGCCCGAGCACCGCGAGCGGGACACGGGTCACGCGAGGGCGGGATCGACCACGAGATTGACGTACTGCGTCTCCGAGTACACGTCCAGCGCCTCGACCCCCGCTTCCTTCCACCCGGTCCCCGACTGCCGCACCCCGCCGAAGCCCATGTGCGGCTCGCTCCCATGCGTTCCGGCGTTGACGACGACCACGCCGGCCGCGACCTGCTCGGCGAAGCGCATCGCGCGGTGGACGCTTGCGGTGTGGATCGCGGCCGTCAGCCCGTAGGGCGACGCGTTTGCGACGGCGATCGCCTCGTCGAGGTCGCCGACGCGGAAGAGCGCCGCGACGGGGCCGAACAGCTCCTCGCAAGCGAGCGGAGCGTCGAGGGAGAGGCCCTCGACCACCGTCGGGGCGACGTGCCAGCCCACCGTCCCCACGCGCTCGCCGCCGCGCACGACGACGGCGCCCTCGTCACGCGCCGTCGCGACCGCGCCGAGGATGCGCTCCATGCTCGCCTCGCTGATCACCGGCCCGGTCGGCCCGAGCGCGTCGATACCCACGAGCAGGCGCGTGCGAAAGTCGTCGTAGACGCGGTCGAAGACAACGACCCGGCTCGCGGCGGCGCACCGCTGGCCCGCATTGGAGAACGCCGAGGCGAGCGTCCACTCGACCGCGCAGTCGAGGTTCGCGTCGTCGCAGACCACGAGCGCGTTCTTCCCGCCCAGCTCGAGGCACGTCTTCGCGAGCCGCCGGCCGGCGGCCTCGGCGATCGTCCGGCCGGTTCCGGCCGAGCCCGTGAAGCTGACGAGGTCGACGCGGGGGTCTTCGACGAGCGGCAGCCCGACCTCCGGACCGAGCCCGTGCACCACGTTCAGCACGCCCGGCGGAAGACCCGCCTCGAGGCAGAGCCGGCCCATCCACCACCCCGACAGGGACGCGTGCTCGGACGGCTTCAGCACTGAGGCGTTGCCGCAGAGGATCGACGGGAAGGCTTTCCAGGCGACGTTCGGCAGCGGGGTGTTGAAGGAGATGAGGAGCGCCGCGACGCCGACTGGGCGACGGAGCGTCAGCACGGTCCGATGCGGCATCGACGCGGTCGTCGTGCGCCCGTAGAACCGGCGTCCCTCTCCCGCGACGAAGAATCCCATCTCGATCGCGGCGGCGGTCTCGCCCCGCGCGAGCGCGAGCGGCTTTCCCGTCTCGGCCGCGACGAGCTCGCTCGCCTCGTCGCGCCGCTCCCGAAGGAGCTCCGCGATGCCGCGCACGACGTCCCCGCGCTCGACGGTCGGTCGCGCGGCCCAGGCGGCGTGGGCGGCCTGGGCGGCTTCCACGGCGGCTGCGGCATCGTCCGCTCCCGAGCGAGCGACGCGGCACAGCGACGCACCGTCCGCCGGCCGCGTCTTGTCGAGCCACCGCGCGTCGGCCGCGGGCCGGTCCTCGCCGGCAACGAGGTTCGGCACCTCGGCCGGGATCACCAGGCCGACCAGCCGCCGTCGACGACGATGTTCGCCCCAGTGACGTACGTCGATGCGTCCGAGGCGAGGAACACGACCGCGCCGACGGCCTCGGAGACGTCCATCAGCCGTCCGAGCGGCGAGCGCGAGGCGAAGCCCTCGACGAACGCGGCGGGCTGGCCGTTCTCGATGCCGTGCGGGGTCAGCGTGTTGACCCGCACGCCGCTCCGGCCCCAGTACGTCGCGAGGTACCGCGTCAGGTTGAGCAGCGCCGACTTCGAGACCGCATACCCGACGGGCTTGAAGAACGTCTCGCCGGCGTCGCGTCGGAAGTCGTAGAGGCCCTGGTCGGGCGAGAGCAGACCGTACACCGAGCCGACGTTGACGATCGAGCCGCGACCCTCGTGCGCCATCGCCCCGCCGACGACCTGGCACGGCACGACGACCCCGAGGACGTTCACGTGGACGACCCGCTCGAGCGCTTCGGGCGGGACGTCCTCGAACGGCCCGACCTCGGAGGCGGCTGCGTCCGGCGGCGCGTCGATCGCAGCCGCGTTGACGAGGAGGTGCGGCACGCCCCAGTCGACCTCGACGAGCGCAAGCGCGGCCTCCACCGCGCCACGGTCGGTGACGTCGCAACGGTGAGCCCGGATCGCGCCCTCGTCGAGCCCGGTACGCAGGGCTGCCGCAGCCGGGCGCGGCTCGGTCTCGACGTCGAGGATCGCGACCCGCATCCCACGTCCTGCGAGCGCGACAGCCAGCTCGGAGCCAAGCTGCCCCATCCCGCCGGTGACGACGGCGACGCGACCGGCGAGGTCGAAGAGCGGGTCGCTCACGGCGCCGATCGTACTCGTGCCGGTTCGAACGAGGGTCTACGCCGGACGGGACGCCGTGCCCGACAGGGTCTCTGTCGTCGCGCGGTCTCCGACGTCCGTGGTGGCGATCGCCTCCTCCTCGGCCAGCGCTCGGACGAGCGCCCGGCCGACGAGCTCGTCCAGGACGTAGGGCGGCAGGCCGCCGTCGGCCGGTGACTTCGCGACGAGGTCACCCTCCGCGAGCACGTGGCCGGCCTCGAGGGCGCGGGCCGCGACGAGCTTCTTGCCCATCTTCTGGAGCGGCTTCTCCTCGCTCGGCAGCGGGCGCTTGACGCCGTCGCCGATCGCGATCGGGACGCGGCGGAGGTCGCGGACGAGCTTCCGCATCCCCTCCGGCATCAGCGAGAACGCGTGATCCGTGCCCTTGGCCGTGTGGCTCAGCGTGAAGTGCTTCTCGACCACACGTGCGCCGAGCATGAACGCGACGGGCGCCATCGCGATCCCGTCCTGGTGATCCGAGAGCCCGACCACGAGCTCGGGATAACGCTCCCGAAGGGTCGTGATCACGCCGAGGTTCAGATCCTCGACTGCCGCCGGGTAGGCGGCGGTGCACTGCAGCAGACAGAGTGTCCCGCCCGAGCCGGTGATCGCCTCCACCGCCCGGTCGACGTCCTCGAGGGTCGCGCCGCCCGTCGACACGACGAGCGGCTTGCCGAACGACGCGACGTGCCGGAGCAGCGGCGTGTTCGTGAGGTCCCCCGACGCGATCTTGTACGCGGGCACGTCGAGCCCGGCGAGCAGGTCTGCGCTCTCCTCGTCGAACGCCGTCGCGAAGAACGCGAGACCGAGGCTTCGAGCCTCGGCGCGAAGCTCGACGTACGCGTCGTGGTCCAGCTCGAGCGCCTCGCGGTGGGCGCCGTACGTCGGCCCGAAGCTGTTCTCGTTGTCGTAGGGGCTGTCGTAGAGGTCGCGCGTGTAGAGGCGCCGGTTGTCGCGCTTCTGGAGCTTCACGGCGTCGACGCCGGCCTCGTGCGCTGCGCGGATGAGCTCGCGGGCGCGCTCGACGCTGCCCTGATGGTTGTGGCCGATCTCGGCGATCACGAAGCACGGCGTGTCGTCCGCAATGCGCCGGCCGTCGATCTGGAGCTCGCGCACCGCGCGATCGTACCCGTGTCAGGTCTCCGCCTTCGGCTGCCGATAGGGATACGGTGCCGCGGATGCCGACGACGCTCACGATCCTGATGCCGGTCTTCAACGAGCGCGAGACGCTCGAGCGGGCCGTCGAGGACGCACTCTCGGCCGAGCTTCCGGTGGACGCGCGCCAGCTCGTGATCGTCGACGATGGGTCGACGGACGGGACGCGCGAGATCCTTCGCTCGACGGACTGGCCCGACAGCGTGACGGTCGTCGAGCACGACCGGAACCAGGGCAAGGGCGCCGCGATCCGCACCGGGCTCACCCAGGCGACGGGCGACTTCGCGGCGATCCTCGACGCCGACCTCGAATACCGCGCCTCGGACCTCGCGCCGCTGCTCGAGCCGCTTCTCGCGGGCGAGGCCAGCGTCGTCTACGGCACGCGGTCCTGGTCGAGCCATTCCGCCTTCAGCTTCTGGTACGTGATGGGCAACAAGGCCGTGACGCAGGCGACGAACGTCCTCTACAACTGCTGGATCTCCGACGTGATGACCTGCCACAAGGTCATGAGCACCGAGCTCTTCCGCTCGCTCCGGCTGCGCGAGCGGGGGTTCGCGATCGAGCCGGAGATCACCGCGCGTGTGCTGCTCTCGGGCGAGCGGATCTACGAGGTGCCAGTCACCTACAAGGCCCGCTCGCGCGAGGAGGGCAAGAAGCTCACTGCCCTCGACGGGGTTCGCGTCCTCAAGACCCTTCTTCGCTGCCGCGTCCTCTAGCTCCCCACCGCCGCGTCGTAGGCGCGGCGGAG
>Ga0207661_10000309_pt1 | contig 31114 bp, 30 predicted proteins | sample KBSC713LmetaG_FD_184337 | JGI IMG/M metagenome (GOLD analysis project Ga0207661, IMG submission 184337) | Corn rhizosphere microbial communities from Kellogg Biological Station, Michigan, USA - KBS C7.1-3L metaG (SPAdes) (version 2) | ecosystem: Host-associated > Plants > Roots > Rhizosphere ...
CATCAGCCCTTTGTCCGAAAACTGTCGCGTTGCGAGAATAACGTCAAACCCCTAACCAAAACAGATGCCCTGCCATGCAGGCGAAAGCAGACGGGGCGACTTGCCGTTCGCCGCGGTCACGGGTTAGCCTTAACGGAGGCGGTGCACCGGCGCGAGGCTCGCCAAAAAAAGAACAGGCGCCAAATGGGGAGAACGCCATGTTCAACGAACTTGACCGGCGCACGAGTCTGACCGGCAATCAGATCAAGATACTGACCGCCGCTATCATCGGCGATGCGCTTGAATTTTTCGATTACTTCCTGATCGGCTTCGTGCTTGCCTTCCTGATCGGGCCGTGGAAGCTGACCTTTGGTCAATCGGCGACCGTGCTGATGAGCTCGGGCATCGGCGCCATCCTCGGCGCTTACATCTGGGGCTGGCTCGCCGACCGCTCCGGCCGCCGCATCGTCTTCATCGGTACCGTCCTCAACTTCTCGATCGCGACCGGCCTGCTCTATTTCACGCCCGACAATGGCTGGATCTATCTCACGGTGATGCGCTTCTTTGTCGGCACGGGTGTCGGCGGCCTTTATTGTGTCGACCTGCCTCTGGTGCAGGAGTTCATGCCTTCCTCCAAGCGCGGCCTCATCGGCGGCCTCGTGACCTGCGTGATCCCGCTTGGCGTCGGCCTTGGTGCCCTGCTCGGGGCGTTCATGGGCTCCGACCAGTGGCGGCTCCTGTTTGCAATCGGCATCCTGCCGGCGCTGGTCGTGCTGCTGGTGCGCATCTGGGTCCCGGAGAGCCCGCGTTGGCTGTGCCGCCAGGGCCGCTATGAGGAAGCGCGCAAATCATTGGCTTGGGCGCTGCAGGTCGATCCCTCCTCGCTGCCGATGCCGACCGCCGCCGATGCCGGCCCGATCGTCAAAACCAACTGGCTCGATCTGTTCAAATATCCGCGCAGCCTTCTGGTCTCGTGGCTCGGCAATGCCGGTGCCCAAACCGGCGTTTATGGTGTCGTCCTGTGGGCGCCATCACTATTCGTGCTGCTGTTGAAGGTCACGCCGCAACAGGCGGCGAAGATGATGATCTTGCTCACCGTCTTCGGCTTTATCGGGCGGATCGCGTTCTCCTACTTCAACGAGTTGATCGGACGGCGCAAGGCCGGCGGCCTCTTGGGCTTCGGCGCCGGCATCCTGGTGATCGCTGCGGGCTACAATTACAACGTCATGTGGGGGGACTATTCCGCGTTCTGGCTGATCCTGGCGGTCGCGTTCTTCTTCGCTGACGGGGGCTTTGCGCTGGTTGGACCTTACGCTGCGGAAATCTGGCCGTCGCACCTGCGCACCTCGGGCATGGGGTCGGCCTATGGCTTTGGCGGCATCGGCAAGATCCTCGGTCCCGTCGGCCTCGCGCTGATTGTCGGCTCCAACAACTACCTCAAGCCCGACGTGCCGCTCACCGAAATCCCGATGGCCTTTGTCTATCTCGGGTGCTGGTTCCTGATGGCCGGGATCGTCTATTATTTCTTCGGTATCGAGACCCGGGGTAAATCGATCGAGGAGATCGACCGTGAGCTCAGCGCCGGCACTTCACCCGTGGCGACGGCGGCGCAGGTCCGACAGGCTTAGGATTCTTCAGGCTTAGAAGTGGACATGTTGATTGCGACTTCTGCTGAGCTGGCCGGCGATCGAAACGTGATCGCGCGGGCGGAGCGCGTCCGCTCGGCGGTTGCGGCCGCCTCCGACGAGATCGAGCAGGGCCGGCGGCTGCCGCCTGCCCTGCTCGACAAGCTGCACGAGGAGCAGCTGTTCCGCCTGCTGTTGCCGCGCTCCTCTAACGGCATCGAAACCGATCCCGTCACCTTTTTCCATGCGATCGAGACCATCGCGCAGGCCGATGCCTCGACCGCCTGGTGCCTGAGCCAGGCCGGCGGCTGTGCCATGTCGGCGGCCTATCTCGATCTGCCGGTGGCGCAGGCAATCTTCGGCAACGACCCGCGGGCCGTGCTGGCCTGGGGTCCCGGCCCTCGCGTCAGGGCGGTGGAATGCGAGGGCGGCTATCGGGTCACGGGGGTGTGGGCTTTCGCCTCGGGCGGTCGGCATGCGACCTGGCTCGGTGCGCACTGCCCGATCTTCAAGGCCGATGGCTCGGCGCGGCTCGAGGACGACGGCTCGCAGGCGGAGCGCACCATGCTGGTACGCAGTGAGGACGTCGAATGGACCGACATCTGGAGCACGGTCGGCTTGCGCGGCACCGCCAGCGACCAGTTCGAGCTCAAGGATTTCTTCGTGCGCGCCGATCATTCCATCATCCGCGCGTTCGACCGCGAATGCCGCGAGCACGGCCCGCTCTATCGGATGGGCAACGGCACCTGCTACCAGGTCGGCTTTGCCGGAGTGGCCTGCGGCATTGCCCGTGGCGCGCTCGACTGCTTCCTTGATCTGGCAAAGAACAAGGTGCCGCGCGGCAACAAGAGCCTGATCAAGGACAATGCCGTGGCCCAGTCCGGCCTGGCGCAGGCCGAGGTGAACCTGCGCGCGGCCCGCGCCTATCTGTTGCAATCCATGGCAGAGATCTGGAAGCATCTCTGCGCGGGCTCGCTGATCACGGTCGACCAGCGCTTCATCATTCGCATGGCCTCGACGCATGCGATCCACAAGGCGCGCGAGGCGGTCGACTTCGCCTATAATGCCGCCGGCGCCACCGCGATCTTCCACAACCATCCGCTGGAGCGCCGCTTCCGCGATATCCACACCGTGACCCAGCAATTGCAGGGACGCCTGTCCCATTTCGAAACCGTCGGCGCCTGGCTGCTGGGCGCCGAAGCCGACCTGACGTGGGTATAAAGGGAGAAGAAACAATGCCGCTTGGCGGGCTGCAGCACTACACCATCGAACCGCAGGATCTGGAAAAGACCAAGGACTTCTATGTCGACGTGCTTGGCCTCGAGAACGGCGAGCGACCGCCGCTCGGTTTCCCCGGCTACTGGCTCTATTCCGGTGGCCAGGCCACCGTGCATTTGCTGGGCCCGCGAACGCCGCGCGAAGGCATCGTCGTGCGCGGCACTGCGAAAAAATATGACGACACCGGCCGTCTCGATCACATCGCCTTTGCCGCGACCGATGTCGACGGCGTGCGCAAGCGGCTGAAGGCGAGGAACGTGCAATTCCGCGAGCAGATCGTGCCGCGCACCGGCGACACGCAAATCTTCCTCTACGATCCCGATGGCGTCGGCGTGGAATTGAATTTTCCGAAGAGCTGACGAGCGCACGCGTCGCAACACAAATGTCGGCCGGTTCGGGGCACGCTCCAGACCGGCCGATTGCGTTTATGTTCATGAGGAGCGTGAATGCGCTAACCCGACAAGGTCACGGCCGGGCCATGTATGTGGCATGAATCGGTCCGCTTTTCTTCAACATTGGATGGCGACGTGAGGCGCCGCGCCGCTGCGGCAGGATAGCCGGGTACCGGGCCTTTAACCTACCCCAGGGCACGCGTGCCCGGCTATTCGCTGCCGGCGTTTCGCCGAGGCAGCGCCTCAATCGAGCCCGCGCTCGTGGCTCAGGCGCACCATTTCATCGATGAAAATCTGCTTCTGCTTGTCGTCGAGGCTCGCATAAAGCGGCTCGGCGGAGTCGGCGACGTTACGCTGATCCTGCGCGCGATCGACCAGGAACTGAGCCTCGTTACGCATCTGCTCGATGATGTCGTCCGGCGGATCGCGCTTGGCACGGGCGATGCGCAAATTGAGCCGGTCGGCGCCGTTATGCCCGAGATAGTGCATGGCGCTGGAAAAGCCCGACCAGTTCTTCTCCTGCTCGGGCGTCAGGTTCAGCTCGTTCTTGATCCGCTCGATATTGGCGTCGCTGTTGCTGACGATCTGTTCCGCCGTGAGCTGCGGTGCGCCCTCCTGGGTTAGCACCTGGACTGCTTTCGCTTCCTTGGTGTTCGCGCCCTTGACTCCTTTCGCGGCCTTGGTGTTGCCCTGCTTGTCGTTGACCGTCGCCTGGCCAGCCTTGTCGTTCGCCTGCTTACTGTTGTTGCCGCCGGTGACCGTGCTGACGACGCCGCCAACGACACCGACCACGCCGCCGATCGCGCCTCCGAGCACGCCGCCAACCGGCCCTGCCGCCTTGTTGCCTTCGCGGGCGCCCTGCTCTACGCCCTTAACTAATCCCTGCGCGTCCACGATCCGCGGCGCAGTGGCGACGAGAAGTGCGGCCACCCCAAGCCCGACGCACAGTCTCAACCGTGCACGCAAGCTTGATTTCGGGCTGGTCATTGTTCGGTCTCCTGATCGATTTGGATGTTCAACTCGGCTGCATTTTGAGGAACGGCAGGCCCGCTGCCGGCGATTCTACCGTGTCGGCGTTCAATTCGTCTACCGCGGGAGGCTCTCTCCGCCATCAAGAAAGGCTTGCTCCGCGAAGCTGTTACGCTTGACTGCGGCGGATTTGCGCCAGCGCCGGACGAGTCCCGTCAATCGAACCGTGTGCGATGCAATATCGCTGGTGTCGTTTTGTCGCGTGATGCGGGGTAAGATTCGGCTGCATGTTTTTGCGCGCACACCCTTAGTACTAGAAGGTGATTTCTCGACAGAAGCCACCAATTCTGCTCTGATCACAACCAACGAAATCTCTGCGCCGCGCAAGCGGGCTCGCGCAGGAACAACAAGAAGAACAGAAGAAGAAAAAGAAAAACAGCAACAAGGCAGGGATTTTCCAAAAAATTTCCGATTTGGCCCACCAGGGAGGAACGCCAATGTCACGGAGAAGGCTCACCCGCCGTCAATTCGTCGCCGCAACTGCTCTGACTTCCGCGGCGCTCGTCACTGCACCTTACGTCCGGTCCGCGCATGCGGCCGGCAAGATCTCGATCGGCTTCTGGGATCACTGGGTTCCCGGCGCCAACAGCGCTTCCACCGAACTCTGCAAGGAATGGGGCGAGAAGGAAAAGGTCGAGGTCCAGTGCGATTACATCACGAGCCAGGGCAACAAGAACCTGGTGACGATCGCCGCCGAAGCCCAGGCCAAGTCCGGCCACGACATCTTCCAGATACCGACCTGGTGGTGCCATTCGAACTCCGACCTGATGGAGCCCGTCAATGACATCATGGAGCCGATCATCAAGGAGAACGGCGCAGTCAATGGCACAGTGAAATATCTCGGCCAGCTCGACGGTAAGTGGATGGGCGTGCCAGCCTGCGTCGGGAGCCAGATCAAAGGACCCTGCTCTCGCATCGATCTGATGAAGAAGTACGCCAATATCGACGTGCAGGAAATGTATCCGGCCGGCTCGCCGCCGAAGGCGGACAACTGGACTCTCGACACGTTCCTGAAGGCTGCAGAGGCCTGCTCCAAGGCCGGCTTCCCCTTCGGCATCGGACTTGGCGAAACCAGCGACAACGTCGATACTGCCGGCGCCATCTTCCAATCGTTCGGCGCCGAGCTCGTCAACGCCAAGGGCGATGTGACGGTCAAGACCGACGCGGTGAGACAAGCGCTTGACTACTACAAGCGGCTAATCGCGTTCCTGCCGCCCGATATCGCTGCCTGGGATGACGCCTCCAACAACAAATGGCTGGTGGCGGGCAAGGGCGCGCTGATCATGAACCCGCCGAGCGCCTGGGCAGTAGCCAAACGCGATGCACCCCAGGTGGCCGAGCAATGCTGGACCCACGGTTTCCCAGCTGGACCGAAAGGCCGCTTCGCGCCGTTCCTGCCGTTCTTCTGGTCCATCTGGACCTTCTCGAAGAACAAGGAGGCGGCGAAGAGCTTGCTTGTCCATCTCTCCAAGCCATCCTCGATCGAGAAGATGGTGGTCGCGAGCGGCGGGTATGACCTGCCGGCCTATGAGAAGCTCACGACGTTGAAGGTCTGGGCCGAGGAAGGGCCGCCGAAGGGCACGCTCTACCACTACCCTAACCCCTATAACCATCAGACCCTGTCGATCGCGGCTTCTCCTGCGCCGCCCAAGATCGCGCAGCAGATCTACTTCCAGGCCACGATGACCAAGATGGCCTTGCGCTACTCCAAGGGCGAGAAACTGGAAGAAACGCTCGCTTGGGCCGAGGGCGAGTGCGAAGGCTTCATGCGGAGTTGAGGCGACTGCAAGCGCGGTCCGCCTTGCCGGTGGATCGCGCGCCGCTCCCGTCCTCACGCCCAACCGACCGAACGAGACCCCGTAAGGGTCTCGCTTGCGGACGATCAAGCAGGGAAGAAGCACCATGGTCGACGTCGCATTCCAGCCATCCAGCGACACGGCAAGGCGGCAAACGCGCAAGGCGTCGAGCCTGCGCAACGCGCTGCATCGAAAATCGACCGTCGCATTTTTGATGGCTCTGCCGCTGATCCTCCTCATCTCCATCTTTGTGATCTATCCGGCGCTCTACTCGCTGCATCTGGCGACCTTGAACAAGGCGATGACGAAGTTCGTCGGCTTGGGGAATTTCCAGTTCCTGTTCAAGCGCGAAACGTTCTGGATGGTGGTGAAGCAGTCCTGCCTGTTCGCCGTCACGGCCGTGATATTCAAGGCCTTGATCGGCTTCATCGTGGCCCACTTCGCGCATAACATTCCGGCCAAGAAGCAGCGCAAATGGCGTGGCATGCTGCTGGTGCCCTGGGTCATTCCGCCCGCCATGAGCACGCTGGCATGGCTCTGGCTGTTCGACCCTTCCTACAGCGCCTTCAACTACACCCTGTCCTTCTTTGGAATCGGGCCGATTCCCTGGCTCGGCGAAGCCGGCTGGGCGCGCTTCTCGGTCATTTTGGTCAATATCTGGTACGGGGCGCCGTTCTTCATGATCATGTATCTGGCGTCGCTGAAATCGGTCCCCGAACAGCTCTATGAAGCCGCCGCCATCGACGGCGCCAACTGGTGGCAGCGCACCTGGTACGTGACGCTGCCGATGATGCGCAACATCATCGCGATCACCACGCTGTTCTCGCTGATCGTCACGTTCGCCAATTTCGACATCACGCGCATCCTCACCAGCGGCGGACCGCTCGACCAGACGCATCTGTTCGCGACCTGGGCCTTCAAGGTCGGCATCGAGAGCAGCGATATCCCGCTCGGCGCCAGTGTCTCGCTGTTCATGGCGCCAATCCTCGCCGTCGCAGCGATCTTCATCCTGCGTGACATCTCAAAGCGCGGGAACGAAGCATGAGCACGCTCGCGATCGACAAGGCCGGCCCGACCCGAAAGGTCAAATATGGCAGCATGAAGCGCGACCGCACCTGGGCGCTGCGCTGGTCGTATTTCTTCCTGACTCTGTTTGCGGTCTTCTCCCTGGTGCCGCCGATCTACATGCTCATCACCTCGCTGAAGAGCAGCGCCGAGATTTCGGCGGCGACCAATCCGTGGTGGGTCTTCCATCCGACGCTATCGAACTACATCGAGTTGCTTTCCTCCAACCAGTTTCTGCGGTTCTTCTGGAACTCCGCCTGGGTCGCGATCATCGTGGTGACGATCACCATGCTAATCAGCATCCCCGCGGCCTTTGCGCTGTCGCGGATGAAATTCTGGGGGTCGGCGACGCTCGCGACCGGCGTCTTCCTGACCTACCTGATCCCGGATAGCCTGCTGTTTCTGCCGCTGTTCAAGATGTTCGCCAAATTCGGCGACTGGACCGGCATCGAGCTGATCAATCACTGGTATGTGTTGCTCTTCGTTTATCCGACGCTGACGGTGCCGTTCTGCACCTGGATCATGATCGGGTATTTCGCCTCGATACCGAAGGAACTGGACGAAGCGGCGTTGATCGACGGAGCGTCGTGGTTCCAGACGTTGACGCGTATCTTCATCCCGGTGGCGCTGCCTGGCCTGATCGCGGCGACGATCTTCGCCTTCACGGTGTCCTGGGCGCAATTCCTTTATCCATTGGTGTTCACGACCTCGACCGACCAGCTCGTGTTGCCGGTTGGGATCACCACCACTTTGATCAAGGGCGACGTCTTCAACTGGGGCCAGATCATGACCGGCGCGCTGCTCGGTGCAGCTCCCCCGCTCGTGATCTACGCCTTCCTGATGGATTACTACATTGCCGGCCTGACGGCCGGCGCGACGAAGGGTTGACAGTCATGGCCGAGGTAAGCCTGCGTAAGGTGGTGAAGCGCTACGACGACGTCGAAGCGGTGCGTGGCATCGATCTCGATATCGCCGACCACGAGTTCGTCGTGCTGGTCGGCCCTTCGGGCTGCGGCAAGTCGACCACGCTGCGGATGATCGCGGGGCTGGAAGACATCACCGACGGCGATATCTCGATCGGTGGCGATGTCGTCAACGACGTGCCACCCAAGGATCGCGACATCGCCATGGTGTTCCAGAACTACGCGCTCTATCCGCACATGACGGTCGCGGAGAACATGTCGTTCGGGCTGCGCCTGAAGCACTATCCGAAAGCCGAGATCAAGAGCCGCGTGGCCGAAGCCGCCCGCATGCTCGACATCACCGATCTGATCGACCGCAAGCCGAAGCAGCTCTCCGGCGGACAGCGCCAGCGCGTGGCGATGGGGCGGGCCATCGTGCGCAATCCCAAGGTCTTTCTGTTTGACGAGCCGCTGTCCAACCTCGACGCCAAGCTGCGCGTGCAGATGCGGATCGAGATCAAGAAAGTGCACCAGAAGGTGCATACCACCACGGTCTATGTCACCCATGACCAGGTCGAGGCGATGACGCTTGCCGACCGCGTCGTGGTCATGAACAAGGGCAAGATCGAGCAGATCGGCACGCCGAACGAGCTCTACCACAATCCGGCGACGCGTTTCGTTGCCGGCTTCATCGGTTCGCCCGCGATGAACTTCGTGCCGTGCCGCCTGGAGGAAGCCGGCGGCAAGCTCAATGTGCGACTCACCGATCGTCTCTCCTTCGCCATGCCGCCTTCACGCGCCTCGCGCTATCAGAACGTGCCCAAGGGCGAGAAGCTGCTTTTGGGCATCCGGCCCGAACATCTCACCGAGGCCAATGGACATGCCGCGCCCGGAGTCGAGACCTTCGAGAGCGTGCTGGACGTTACCGAGCCGATGGGGATGGAGACCCTGGTCTATTTCACGCTGGAGGGCACGCAGGTCTGCGGCCGCGTCAATCCATCGGCCGGCGCGCGCGATGGCGCCCCGCTCCGATTGGCTGTGGACCTCAACAATATGCACCTGCTAAACGAGGGAACCGGCGCCGTCTTGTGACGGCGAACAGGAAAACCTCAAGGGCAGGAAATGGCCACCAACAAGAAGAAGATTTTCGTCACTCAAACCATGTCGCCCGGCGCCCGGGCTCTGCTCGCCGAGCGGGACGATGTCGAGCTTGTCGAATTTCCAAACCTGATCTCGTCTGGCGACTTTCAGGCGATGCTGAAGCAGCACGCGCCGGTTCATGGCGTCGCCCTTGGCGCGACGCGCTTCGGCGAGCCCGAGCTTGACGCCTCCGGCGACATGAAGGTGGTGACGCGGATCGGCGTCGGCTACGACGCGGTCGATGTGCCCGCTCTTTCCAAGCGCAAGGTGCCGCTGATGGTGGCCGGCACGGCGAACTCGCCATCGGTGGCCGAGCAGGCGCTGTTCATGATGCTGACGCTTGCCAAGCGCGCGCAGGAAATGCATTCCATGGTCAAGGATGGCACCTGGGCGAGCCGGCTCGGCGCGCTGCCGTTCGATCTCTATGGCAAGACGCTTTTGATCGTGGGCTTCGGCCGCATCGGCACCCGCACGGCCAAGCGCTGCCTCGCCATGGAAATGAAGGTGCTGGTCTACGATCCCTACAAGCCCGCCAGCGAAATCAAGGCTGCCGGTTGCGAGGTGGCGAGCGATCTCGACGCCGCGCTGCCGCGCGCCGATTTCGTCACCATCCATTGTCCGAAGACTCCGGAATCGGTCGGCATGTTCAACGCGGCGCGATTCAAGCTGATGAAGCCGACCGCCTATCTCATCAATACCGCGCGCGGCGGCATTGTCGACGAGAAGGCACTGCATGAGGCGCTGGTGTCGAACAGGCTCGCGGGTGCCGGCCTCGACGTGTTCGAGATCGAGCCGCCGGCGGTCGGCCAGCCGCTGCACAGCCTCCCCAACGTGATCATGGCGCCGCACGTCGCGGGCGTCACGGTGGAGGCCGTCGATCGCATGAGCGAGCAGACCGCGCGCAACATTCTGAGCGCGCTGGACGGGGAGCCGATCCGGCACAACGTCATCAATCAGGACGTGCTCTGAGCCCTCCGGGTGGCCGCGGGTGGTCGTATCTTGATATTTCCCCTTTCGATCCAGCGGGTTAGGCCATGACTTTCAAGGAATATGGCAGTTACGATGCCGTTGGCCTCGCCGGGCTCGTCCGCAACAAACATGTCAGCGCAGCCGAGCTGCTGGACGAAGCCTTCGCCCGCACCGCCAAGGTCGATCCCGATATCAACGCAGTCGTGGTGAAGCATTATGATTTCGCCGAACGGCAGATCGAGAAGGGGCTTCCCGATGGTCCCTTCACCGGCCTGCCGTTTCTCTTGAAAGATCTCGAGCTGCTCGAAGGCACGCGCACCACGTTCGGCGCCAGCGTCTTCCGCGACTTCGTCGCCGATCACTCGAGTACACTGGCGCAGCGCTTTCTCAACGCGGGACTGACGATCTTCGGCAAGAGCGCGAGCCCCGAATGGGGATTGCTGCCGACGACCGAGCCGCGCCTGCATGGGCCGACCAAAAATCCGTGGAACCTCGCGCACTCCTCCGGCGGCTCGTCGGGCGGCGCTGCTGCAGCCGTGGCGGCGCGTATCATTCCCGTCGCGCATGCGAGCGACGGCGGCGGCTCGATACGCATTCCCGCTTCCGCCTGCGGCGTGTTCGGCATGAAGCCGACGCGGGCGCGCAACCCGTTCGGCCCCGATCGCGGCGAAGGCTGGGGCGGGTTTTCGGTCGGCCATGTCATCAGCATCAGCGTGCGCGACAGCGCCGCGATGATGGATGCAATCTCCGGACCCGAGCTCACCAGCATCTATCATGCGCCGCCGCCGGAGCGTCCCTTTGCCGAGGAGGTCAGGCGCGAGCCCGGGCGCCTTCGCATCGCCTTCACCGACGTCTCGCCCCATGGCGAGGCCATCGATGGCGAGGTCGCTGTCGCCGTGCGCGATACCGCTGCGATGCTGGAGCAGCTCGGCCATCATGTCGAGCAGCGCGCGCCGAAACTGCCGGCCGATCCGGCCGTGGTCCTGCAGAACATCATCGGCGCCAACACTGCGCTGTCGGTGCGGCAGACCGAGCAGCGCTTCAACCGCGTCATGACGGAAGAGGATTACGAGCACCTCACGCTCGCGATGGCGCATAATGCGAAGAACACGAGCGCGACCGACTATGTCGCGGCGGAGTTCGCCGCCTACCAGATTTCGCGCGCGCTGTCGGAGTTCATGGCGAGTTGCGACGTGTTCTTGGCGCCCACGCTGTGCGCGCCGCCGTTGCGGCTCGGCGAGCTCAACCCGATGGCGCGGGACCTCTCGCATATCGCACCGACGCTGCGGCGCTACATGCCGGGAACTTCGATGTTCAACATCTCCGGCCAGCCGGCGATGTCGGTGCCGCTGGCATGGAGCAAGGCCGGATTGCCGCTCGGGATGATGTTCGCGGCCCGCTTCGGCGATGAGGCAACCTTATTCCGTCTTGCCGCACAGCTCGAGCAGGAGCGCCCATGGAGGACCAAGGTACCGCCAGTCGCCGCCTAAATGGTTGTCCGCATGTCCCCTTTCGGGACACGGGCTTGACAAAACTCAGCCTTAATCGCGATCAAGCTAGCAACTGGCGCTCGACTGGAACTGGGGGCGCTCATTTTTACACGCGGAGACTGGGACCTTGAGTCAAAGCGACCCGACGGATCACGCGCTCGCGGCGATCGCGAGCATTCTCGAGCAACCTTTAGAACCCCCGCGCGAGGTGGAGAAGCCGGCGGTCGAGGCGAGGCACGTCGTCCCTCCGCCCATCCCCATCCCACCGCCGCTCGCACCATCCGGGCCTTCCACCGCGTCCAGCGATGGTGAGACCTATTCCAGGCTCGGTCCCGGACCGATTGCCGCGATCCGCTTCAAATGGAATGCACGCCGCGCCGACAATGGCGAATATTTTGTCGACGAGACCATTGGCGAAAGCTCGACACCGATCACCGCCGGCCCGATGAGCAAGGATGCCGCGATCCGGATGGTCGACGAGCGCGAGGCCGAGGCGCGGCAGCGCTTCGAGCAGTTGCGCCACGAGATGACGGGCCGCGCCGCCGCGGCCGATTTCGTCCGCAATGGCACGGGCGAGGCCTGACCTTTCAGGCCGGCCCCGAATTGCCAAGGAAATCCCGCTTCACCAGATCGACGCCGGCGTGGCGCAGGATGTCGTAGGCCGTCGTGACATGAAAGAAGAACTGCGGGACGCTGAAGCTGAGCAGCAGCGATCGCCCCGTAAAGCTCCGCTGGTTGCCGTTCTTGAAGGTGAAGACGACCTCCCGATCCGCGGCGCCATCGATGTCGGCGCGCGGCAGGCTCTCCACGAAATCGATGACCATCCGGATGCGCGAATTCAGTTCGGTGATATCCGCTTCACCATCTGGCAATTTGAGCGGGTCGCGACGCGCCAGCAGGGCACCGGCCAGAATGACGTGACGGCTGGCCTCGCCGACCTGCTGGCGGAGATTATACATGTTCGGGTAGAGCCGCATCTCGAGCAGCACGGACGGATCGATCTTGCGTTCATCGGCATAGGCCGACGCCCGATCGAGAAGGCCGGAAAGATTGGCGAGATAGGGCGCGAAGACGCCAATCGAAGCCTCGTACATCGAGATCGTCACGGTTGCGATTTCTCCCGGTTGGTCTAAACGCTGCGGCATCATCTCACCGAACCGGACTTAAAGACGCAAGATGTTTCGACCCTTCATCACCCTTTTCGCCGCGTTGGCGCTGACCGCCTCCGCTCACGCCCAGCAGCAATCCCGCCTCGACGAGATCGTCAGCCGCGGCACGTTGAAGGTCGGAATGACCGGCGACTACCGGCCCTTCACCTATCTCGACAAGGAGACGCAGAAATTCTCCGGCTTCGACGTCGACATGGCGGAGGCGTTGGGCAAGGCGCTCGGCGTCAAGGTCGAGTTCGTGCCGACCGCCTGGCCGCAACTGATGAAGGATTTCGAGGCGCAGAAATTCGACGTCGCGATGGGCGGGGTGTCAATCACGCTCGACCGGCAGAAGAAGGGATTGTTCTCGACGCCGATCATGCGCGAAGGCAAGACGCCGATCGCGCGCTGCGCCGACAAGGACAAATACGCCTCCCTCGCCGACATCGACAAGCCAGGCACGCGCGTGATCGTCAATCCTGGCGGCACCAACGAGCGCTTTGCGCGCGCCAACATCAAGAGCGCCGAGATCAGGGTCTACGGTGATAACGTCACGATCTTCGACGAGATCGCCAAGGGCGATGCCGACCTGATGATGACGGACGCCTCCGAGACACGCTACCAGCAGAAACTTCATCCCGGCGTGCTCTGCGCGATCCATCCCGACAAGCCGTTCGACTTCGCCGAGAAAGCCTATTGGCTGCAGCGCGACGAGGCGCTGAAGGATTTTGTCGATCAGTGGCTGCACATCGCAACCGAGGACGGCACCTACAAGAAGATCTATGCCGCCTGGTTCGAGTAGTGCTGGCCGTTTTCGGACCCCATCATCAAACAAGGCTCGCGTCGTCCGTCAGCGATCGATAATGTTGGCGCCATGTTGAACAAACGTTATGGCACGGTGAGCGCGGCAGAGCGCAAGGAGATGAGCGGCCTTGCCTTCGTGCAAGGGCTCGCGGACGGCACGCTGCCGCTCAACACCATCGCACAGACGCTCGGCTACGACATTGCGGAGGCCGCAAGCGGCCGCGTGGTCGTGACTGCCGAGCCCGGCGAGGCCCATCTCAATCCTTCCGGCACCGTCCATGGTGGGCTTGCGGCGACACTGCTCGACAGCTGCATGGGACTGGCGATCTGGTCGACGCTCGAGAAGGGTCTTGGCCAGACCACGCTCGAATTCAAGATTTCGCTGATTCGTCCGATCCTGCCTGCGATGGGTGTGATCCGGGCCGAAGGAATTGTCTTGAACCGAGGCCGGCGAATTGGAACCGCCGAAGGCCGGATCACGGACGATCGTGGCCGCCTGCTTGCACATGGTACCACCACCTGCCTGATTTTCGAGAATTGAACCGTCCGGCCTGCCGCAAATTGACCCGGATGCGGCTTGATGAAGCTGGCGTACAGCGATTGAACCAAAGCCGCTTGTCCAAGACTTACGTCATGAACGTGATCCAGATCACGTGGCCAGGAAGGGCCGCAGCCTAGGTTCGTTCCTTTTGGGGATCGGCTGCTCAGGAGGTTGCAATGAAGTGGCTGTTGGTGATGGCCGTGATCGTGCTGGCGAGCAGCGCCGCGCAGGCTCAATATCAGTTCGAATATGGTGGCCAAACCATTCGCATCGATCCGGACCGCGGCACCATCCAGATCCCGGGCGTCTACGACAACACTGGAAGGAAGTCGAAGCGGGCCAAGGGTGATTCCGATAGCTCGCGCAACAAGCCGCCCTCGCAGGATGCGAACCAGCAGCCCGCTCCGGCTCCGGCTCCTGCGCCCGCGCCGGCCGATACCGCTACGGCGCCGCCGCCCGCACCCGCGGCCCCGCCTCCGCCAGCTACGGCAACCGCGCCCTCGGCTCCCGCGGCGGAGCCGCCGACCACAACCGCCAACAACGCGGTTGCGGATACGCCAGCAGCCGTCCCGCCGCCTCCGGCACCGCCAGCGCTTGCCCCGCTACCTCCCATTCAGCAGGACGCCACGACGCCGCGAGCGCCCGCTCCGCCACCTTCGCCCACGGTGGCCGCCGTGCCTCCGCCAGCACCGCCTCCGCCAGCACAGACGCAGGCCCCGCAGCCGACCGATCCCAATTCGCCGGTTGGCGTCTGGCTGACCGAGGAGAAGGAGGGCAAGATCCGCATCCAGCCATGCGGCGCCAACCTCTGTGGCTATGCGGTCGACGCCAAGTCGAACGCCAATGGCGAGCAGGTGCTGATCAATATGAAGCCCGGCGAAGGCAAGTGGAGCGGCCGGATTCTCGATCCCAACACCGGCAGCACCTATGATTCGACGATTGCGCTGAAAGGCCAGGACACGCTGCGTGTGCAGGGCTGCGCCTTCGGCGGCATGTTTTGCGGCGGCCAGACCTGGACCCGTCTGAACTAACTAGCGCTCCGTCCTATGTCCCGAGCCAAGAGGCTCCGCTCTCATGCGGGGCCTTTTTCGTTTGAGCCGCAAATCGTGCGGCACGTCACGTCCCACAGGTTCATGTGACAGCCATCACATCCCCGCGACATGGAACCCGCGACTACTCGTGCATCCAAACACGAAAGGCGCTCGTCATGGGACACATTCGCAAGACCTTCAACGCTGCCACCGTTGCGTTGCTCGCAGTCACGTCGTTTGCGACCGCCGCGTCGGCCAACACCTATGACGGCGAATGGAGCGTCCATATCGCCTCCTCCAGCAGCGAATGTGGCGACGGCCAGACCGTCTCGATCGGCATCAGCAATGGCGCCGTGTCGAGCGCGATGGTGACGGCCTCCGGCCGTGTCGCCGAAGCCGGCAATATCAGTGTCACGCTAGTGAGCGGCATCAAGCGCGCGACCGGTTACGGCCGCCTGTCGGCGACATCGGGATCCGGCACCTGGCGTGGCGTCCTGTGCTCGGGCACCTGGACCGCCTCGCGCAACTGATCGTTCTGTTCTCGTGTTCTGGGCGGTGCAGCGTGCAATTTAGATTTATCCGACCCTGGCGTTGTATTCGGAGTCGGCGACGTGCTCCATCCAGGTGGCAGGATAGATTTCCATGGGTGCCTCCTGTTTTCTCGGATTTTGTAGGGCGGGCAAAGGCGCAAAGCGCCGTGCCCACCATGCCCAGCGTTTGACGCCCATGGTGGGCACGCTGCGCCTTGCCCACCCTTCTTCGCAATGAAGCTATTTCTTCGTCGCCGCGTAGCGCGCCTTGGTCTCGGCATTCATGGGATAGAGGCCCGGCAGCTGCGCGCCATTGTTCACTTCGTTGACGATCCAGGCTTCCATGCGTTCCTGCTCGGGACCTTCGGCGAGCACGTGGTCGAGCAATGCCTGCGGGATCAGCACGGCGCCATCCTGGTCGGCGACGACGACATCATTCGGGAACACCGCGACCCCGCCGCAGCCGATCGGCTCACCCCAGCCGACGAAGGTGATCCCCGCAACCGACGGGGGCGCGGCAAAGCCATCACACCAGACCGGGAGCCCGGTGCCAAGCACGCCCTCGACGTCGCGCACCACGCCATCGGTGATCAAAGCGGTCACGCCGCGCTTGACCATGCGGGCACACAGGATGTCGCCAAAGATGCCGGCATCGGTGATGCCCATGGCGTCGACCACGGCGATGCAACCGGCGGGCATCGCCTCGATGGCGGTACGCGTCGAGATCGGTGACGACCAGGATTCCGGCGTCGCCAGATCTTCCCGCGCCGGCACGAAGCGCAGCGTGAAGGCGGGGCCAACCAGTCGCGGCATTCCCGGTTTCAGCGGCCGCGCGCCCCGCATCCAGACGTTCCGCAAGCCCTTCTTCAGGAGAACCGTGGTGATCGTGGCGGTGGTGACGTGCGACAGGGTTTTGATCGCTTCGGGGGTCAAGGACATCGAAAAAGCAGGCTCCGGTTGAGAGGATTTGGCGGAGCGCATCTTGCGGGGCGCGGGCGGGCCGTCAAGGGCGTGACAAGCACGAGAGTTTGAGCGAAAACGCATGCCATGGCCGCGTCGCTTTCCCCGCCCCGCCTTTTGCCGAGTGGCGACAGTGCCATCGCGGTGGAATTTGCCCGCACGATCGACGACATCGCCAATCAGCGCGTGCTGGCGCTGGACAAGGCGATATCCGCGGCGGCGGTCGAGGGCGTGACCGAGACCGTGCCGACCTATCGCTCGCTGCTGGTGCACTATGACCCCGAGCGGATCGATTTTGAGACGTTGGGGGCAAGGCTGGTCGCGCTCGCGGAGGCGCCTGCCGCGCCCGCCGCCAGCGCGCGGCGCTGGCGCGTTCCCGTCAACTATGGCGGCGAAAACGGCATCGACCTCGAGGATGTGGCGAAGGCCCTGAACACGACGCCCGATGAGGTCGTGAAGCGGCATGTCGGCGGCGATTATCGCGTCGCCATGATCGGCTTCACGCCGGGCTGGTCCTATCTATCCGGTCTCGACAAGTCGCTGCATATGCCCCGCCGGCAGAGCCCGCGGGTGTTCACGCCGATGGGCACGATCTCGATCGGCGGCGTGCAGGCCGGCATCCAGTGCCTGGCCGCGCCGAGCGGCTGGCATCTGCTGGGGCGCACGGCGGTCAGGACCTTCCAACTGCACCGCGATCCCGTGTTTCTGACCGAACCTGGCGATCGCGTGACCTTCTACCAGGTCGACGCCAAAACCTTCGCGGAGCAGGACCGCGCGGCGGAAGCCGGCGAGATCATCGCGGAGCTTGTCGCCGCATGAGCAAGCTCATCGTCACCTCGATTGGCCCCGCAAGCTCCGTGCAGGATCGCGGACGTTATGGCGAGCAGCGTTACGGGCTGGTGCCGAATGGGGCGATGGATCGGTTGGCGCTCGCCGCCGCCAATACGCTGCTCGGCAATGATCCCTTCGCAGCCTGCGTTGAAATCGGCCCGTTCACCGCTTCCTTCACTGCCCGCGGTAGCGCGGTGCGCGTCGCGCTCACCGGCGCCTCGCGCAGCGCCGAGATCGCGGGGCGGCCGATGGCGCTGGATGCTTCCATGACCATCACCGATGGCGAGACGCTGACCCTGGGCTTCGCCAAGGGCGGCTCGTTCTCTTATCTCGCGATCGAAGGCGGCATTGATGGTGAGGAGACCTTTGGCAGCGTCGCGGTCAACCAACGCGCCGGGCTCGGCAGCCCCTATCCGCGTCCGCTGCAATCGGGCGACGAGTTGCCGGCCAGGCCCGCGAGCGGCGCGCCGGAGCGACAGATCGAGCTTCCAACTGCCGTCACAGGCCCGATCCGCGTCGTGCTCGGTCCGCAGGACGATGAATTTTCCGATGAGGCGAAAGCACTATTCCTCGCCAGCGAGTGGAAGATTTCGGCAACCAGCGACCGCATGGGCTACCGGCTTGAAGGTCCCTTCATCAAGCATCTCCACGGCCACAACATCGTCTCCGACGGCACCGTCAACGGCAGTATCCAGGTCCCCGGCAATGGCGCACCGATCGTGCTGATGCCGGACCGCGGCACGACCGGCGGCTATCCGAAGATCGCAACCGTGATTTCGGCCGACTTCGGCCGCTTCGCCCAGTTTCCTGCCGGAACTCCGTTCCGCTTCAAGGCGGTCGGCATGAACGAGGCGCAGGCAGAGGCCAGGAAATTCGCGGAATTGTTGCGCAGCCTGCCGGACCGCCTCCGCAGCATCGAGGGCTTTGAGCTCAACCTCGAAGCGTTGCAGGATGCCAATGTCGCGGGAAGCGCCGTCAGCGCCGTCGACGCCGGCACCTGGCAGGCGGAAGTGTTGCAACCATAACAAGACCCAGACGAGAGGCGGAAACGACATGAAGAACATCGATCTCAACTGCGATCTCGGCGAAAGCTTTGGGCCCTGGGAAATGGGCCACGATGCCGAGATGATCGAGCTTGCCACCAGCGTCAACATCGCCTGTGGCTATCACGCGGGCGATGCCGACATCATGCGCAAGACGGTGGAGCTTGCCAAAGCGCGCGGCGTCTCGATCGGCGCCCATCCAGGTTATCGCGACCTGCACGGCTTTGGCCGGCGGCCAATGCCGGGAATGAAGTCATCGGAGATCGAGAACCTCGTCGCCTACCAGATCGGAGCGTTGCAGGCGATCGCGACCGCGGCCGGCCACAAGGTCACCCATGTGAAGGCGCATGGCGGGCTGTCCAATGTCGCCTGCGAGGACGACATGACCGCGCAGGCGATCGCCAATGCGATCAAGGCCGTCGATCCCAATCTGGTGTTCGTGGTGCTGGCCAATTCGAAGCTGGTGAAGGCTGGCGAGCGCGCCAACCTGCCGATGGCACACGAGGTGTTCGCCGACCGCGCCTATGAGGACGACGGCAATCTGGTCTCGCGCAAGAAGCCCGGTGCCGTTCTGCATGACGCGAAAGCAATCGCCGACCGCGTGGTGCGGATGGTGCAGGACGGCGCGGTCGTCTCCGTGACCGGCAAAGTCATCAAGATGCGCACCGATACCGTCTGTATTCACGGCGACAACCCGAGCGCGGTCGAGATCGCGCGCGGCGTGAGGAAGGCGCTGAAGGACAGCGGCATCGACGTAGCGCCGTTCAAGCGCGCGGTCTAGCGCAATCGTAGGGGTGGGCAAAGCGAAGCGTGCCCACCAACTTCGTCAATAGTGATGATGATGGTGGGCACGGCGCTGACGCGCCTTTGCCCACCCGAATTCGACCAAATTAGAATGGATGTACCGAGAGCGTGCCGAACACGACGGCCGCGATTAGCACAAAGGCGCTATAGAGCGCGGCGAGGTGGATGCCGTTACCGGTTCGCTTGAGCGCGCGCGCATAGAAATGCAGGCGGGCTTCCGCCGATATCTCGCGCATGGCTGATCTCCATCGCCCCATGCGTGAAAGTTAAGAAACGCCCATGCTGCTTCGCAAGATTGCACCGCGAATAGTGATGGCTTGCTGCGCGAAGGTCGCGTCGCAGTGAAAATTTCTCCAGGGCGCGCCCGATCAGGAAATTTATTCGAGGAGATTTGAGGCGTTTTGCGCGCTTCTGGAACCCTAGTACACGTCCTGCTGAAACCGGCCCTTCTTCTTCAACTCCCCGACAAAGGCGATCGCCTCGTCGGTCGACCGCGCCCCGAATTGCGCGACGATATCGACCAGCGCACGCTCGACGTCCTTGGCCATGCGCTTGGCATCGCCGCAGATATAGACATGCGCGCCTTCGGCGAGCCAGGTCCACAGCTCCCGGCCTACCTCGCGCATGCGATCCTGCACATAGAATTTCTTCGCGCCATCCCGCGACCAGGCGAGCGACAGCCGGGTCAGGAGACCGGAGGTCTTCATCGCGTTGAGCTCGTCCTGGTAGAAGAAATCGCAGTCGCTGCGCTGATGGCCGAAGAACAACCAGTTCTTGCCGGGCGCGCCGGTCGCCCGCCGGTCCAACAGGAAGGCGCGGAAGGGGGCAATCCCGGTGCCGGGCCCGACCATGACGATCGGCGTCTTCGGATCGGTCGGCAGCGCAAAGCCATGCGCCTTCTGCACATAGACCTGCAATTGGTCGCCGGGGTTAATGCGTTCGGCGAGGAAGGTTGACGCCAGCCCCAAGCGCTTGCGCTTGCCGATCACGTAGCGCACGCAATCGACGGTGAGCGAGAGCTTTCCGGGCGTGGCGTTGTGCGAGGACGAGATCGAATAGAGCCGCGGCTGCAATGGCTCCAGCGCTTCCACAAAGGATTCCGGATGCGGCCGAACTTTTGGAAATTTCTGCAGTGCCGCCATCACGTCCAGGGTGGCAAGATCATCATCGGGATCCTCGCCCTGCGCCAGCGCCCTCGCCTTCTCGCGGTCGCTGCCGCCGGTGAGATAGGAGAACAGCTCGAACAGGCTGTCGGGTGCGGGAGAGAGCGAGACATCGGAGATCAATGCCTCGCGCAAGGTTTTGCCGCGTACCGCGGTGGTGTGGGATGCGCCGAGCAGGGCGATGATCTGGTCGACGAGACCGAGGTCATTCTTGGCAAAGATGCCGAAGGAATCGCCGACGACATAGTCGAGCCCGGCGCCCGAGAGATCGAAATCGATGTGCCAGGTTTCCTTCTCCGAACCTTTCTTGTTGAGCAGGCGGCGCGAGACGAACGTCGCCGCGACCGGATTGTCACGCGAGCGGCCGGGCTCGGTGACCGTAGCAGTGACCGCGACCGCCGGCGTCACTGCGGAAGATGGTGCGGGCGCCGGCGTCTTGTCGAGTTCCTCATAGAGCGACTTCAGCATCCTCGCGGTTTCCTTGCCGCCGGGGACGCAGAGATTGAGCCGCGTTTCCCTCTTGCCCGCGATCGCCTCAGAATAGTCGTGGCAATTGTAGCCGCATTGGCCGCAGTCCTGCTGCGCCATCGCCGCCATCATGCGCCGCCGCAGCGGCCGGCCTTCGGCGAGCTTCATGCGTTGCGCGATCGGCATGGTCTGGTCGTGCCAAGGCGCTTCGCCGTCATCGCCATCGCCGGCCGGACCTTGCAACAGGCTCGCGCTCTGCCCCGGCGACAGCGCGACGGTGCCGTCTGTCGTCAATAGTCCCGCGAAGAAGCCGTTGAGCCATTCGCGCTGCGCATCGGAAAATGGCGCGGTCGGCGGGATAATCTCGACCTTCGGAACCGGCGTGATCTGGTTCATGAGGACACCTCGGCGTCCGCGAGCTTGCGGAGCGTTGCGCCGTCGTGGCGACGGGCAAATGTGAGGAACGTTTCGTCGGGCGAGGCCCGATGCGCGAGATAGGCCTTGAGCAGCCGCTCGACGGTCCGCGGCGCGTCCTCGGCCTTGAGGTCGCGATAGACCTCCCGCCCGATCTCGGCCTGCGGTCCAAAACTGCCGCCCGCGAACAGATGATAGCCCTCCACGGTCTCGTTGCCCTCGCCGGCCGGCACCTTGGCGGCGATCAGGCCGATGTCGCTGATGTAATGCTGGGCGCAGGAATGATGGCAGCCGGTCAGGTGGATGTTGAGCGGCATGTCGAGATTGACGCGCGGCTCGACCCAGTCTGCGATGTCTGCGGCATGCAGCTTGGTGTTGGAGGCCGCGAATTTGCAGCCGGCATTGCCGGTGCAAGCGACGAGGCCGGCGCGGATTTGGGAAGCCCTGGTCGAAAGGCCCAGCTTCTCGATCGCGGCGCAGGCCAGCGCGACATTCTCATCGCGCACGCCCGGGATCAGAAAATTCTGCCAGACCGTCAGGCGGATTTCGCCGTCGCCGAGGTCCCGCGCGATCTTCGCGATGCCACGCATCTGCTCGCAGGTGACCTTGCCGACCGGCACGGAGACGCCAATCCAGTTCAGCCCGTCCTGCTTCTGCTTGTGCACGCCGATATGCGCCATGCGATCAAAGGCCAGCCGCGGTACGATCGCCTCCTTTGGCGCGCGGACGAGCTTGCTGCCAAGCCGCTCCTCCACGGCTTCCATGAATTTGGCGACGCCCATGCTGTCGAGCACATATTTCAGGCGCGCTTTGAGCCGGTTAGTGCGGTCGCCGGTGTCGATGAAGACGCGCACGATGGCGTCCGCCACCCTGGTCGCCTCCTCGGGCTTGACGATGATGCCGGTCTCCCTAGCGAAATCGCGGTGCCCGGTGATGCCGCCGACGCCGAGCCGAAACCAGATGCCGGCCTCGATGCCAAATCCGTCCTTCACTTCCACTGCCGAGAACGCGATGTCGTTTGTGTCTTCCAGCACTGCGATCTTGCCCGCACCGTCGAAAGCGACGTTGAACTTGCGCGGCAAGCCATAGAGCGAGCGATCATTGAGGATGTGATAGTGCCATTCACGCGCGAACGAGCGTGTGTCGATCAGCTCCTGCGGGTCGATACCGGCCGTCGGCGTGCCCGTCACGTTGCGGATATTGTCGGCGCCCGAGCCGCGCGAGCACATGCCGAGCTCTTGGATGCCCTCGATCAGATCGACGGCATGCTTGGGCGGGATTTCGCGGAGCTGCAGATTGGCCCGCGTCGTCACATGGCTGTAAGGCCCGCACAGCCGCTCGGCGAGATCGGCGAGGCCCGCGAGCTGCCAGTGCTTCAGGATACCGTTCGGGATCCTGAGCCGGCACATGTAGGAATCCTGTGCCGGGGCGACATAGAACAGCCCGAAATAGCGCCAGCGAAAATTGTCGGCCGGCGTTGGTGGCGTGTTGGTCTTCGCTTGCTCCTTCAAGCGCTCATAGGCATCGAACGGATGCTCCTCGCGCTTGAACTTCTCCTGGTCCGCGAGCTTCTTGCCGGAAGCGAGCAGCTTGTCCTGTGCCTTGATGTGCGCCGCATCCGGCCCGGTCGGCTCAGCGTTCGCCGCATTGCCGGCAGGCATGCCCCCGCCGAGCCCACGGCCTGATCGCATGATCTGGACGCCGGCGGAAAAGCCCTCCAGGTAGCGCCTTTGCTCGTCGGTGAAGTCGACGGTAAGAGTTTCGAGTTTCATGTTCTCAGAGCACCGCTACTCCGCGACGGTGAGTCCGCGACATCATTCTGCAGCCTGAGCCGCGACCGCCGCGGCCTGGATCGGCTGGCCGGCCGGCTTGTAGGTGGCGTAGAGCGCAAGCCCCGTGAACACGAAGCCGCCGACGATGTTGCCGAGCGTGACCGGGATCTGGTTCCACACCCACCAGTCGTAGACGCTGACTTTGGCGCCGAGCAGCATGCCGGTCGGGATCAGGAACATGTTGACGACGGCGTGCTCGAAGCCGAGTGCGAAGAACAGGAAGATCGCCCACCATGTTGCCGCGATCTTTCCAATGGTCGAGTTGGATGTCATCGCGAGGACGACGCCGAGGCTGACGAGCCAATTGCAGAGGATGCCCTTGACGAAGAGGCTGACCATGCCAGCGGTGCCGATCGCCTCATTGGCGATGGTCTTGGCTTCCGCGGCCGCAACGATGCGCGCCGCAACGCCGGTGACTTCCGCCTTGCCCATATTGGTGAGCGAGATCGCAATCAGAATGCCGAAGGCAATGCAGCCGAGCAGGTTGGCGAGATACACCCAGGACCAGTTGGCGATGACCCCGCCCCAGGTCGCTTTCCCCTCCAGCCGCGCCAACGGCACGATCGCAAAGCTTCCGGTGACGAGCTCGAGGCCCAGGAGCACGATGATGACGAGCGCCACGGGAAAGATCAGGGCGCCGACCAGCGGCTGCCCCGTGGTCGCCGCGCCGGTGAGCGCGAGCGTCGTGGCTGCACCCAGGAGCGCACCGGAAAGAGCGCCGCGGATCAGAAGATCGCGCGGCGGGAGCGCCAGCTTCTTCACGCCGGCCTCGATCATCGAAGTAGCGACGTCAGCGGGCTTTACGTAATCCATATCGAAGCTCCAGCTGCCACGCTCCAGCGCGGCCACACGAGGGAAAGGTGCACGGAGGACCGACCGCGCCCGGCGCGAGCGGTCTGAGCAGCCTCATTGCTGCGAATATCCGTCTTGGATCTGGCCAGCAGGCATCATCGGCGGCTGGCCTAAACCCTTATTCAAGACATGTGCCAAGCTGGGCGCAGCGCAAAAATGCGATATTCTTCAGTCAATTACTGACCTTGCAACGCATCAAGTGGATTTGTGTTCATGCCTTTTGAAAAGGCAAAGGCTCAAACACTATGCAGCGAATCAAAATGCTTAAGTGTTGAGCAGGTTGTGCGCGCAGGCCCCTCGGCGGCGCGCGATCGCGACGGGAGCAAGCAGATGCGCGGCATCGACCAGCGGAATGAAGCCGATCCGAAGCGGACCGTTCATTTCAGAAGCTCCGACGCGGTCAAGATCGATTGCGCGATCTCGGCGATCTTCTTTTTCTCGCGCATCGCGGTGGAGCGCATCAGCACATAGGCCTCCTCCTCGGTCAGGCCCTTGAGCTTCATCAGGATACCCTTGGCGCGATCGATCACCTTGCGCTCTTCCAGCGCGTTCTTGGTGCGGTCGAGTTCATCCTGGAGTTTGGCGAAGGCGTTGAAGCGTGACACGCAGAGATCGAGGATCGGTTTGATGCGTTCCTTCTTCAGACCGTCGACAATATAGGCGGAGACGCCGGCATCGACCGAGGCCTGAATCGAGGCGGCGTCGCTCTGGTCGACGAACATCGCGATCGGCCGCCGCACGGCGCGGCTCATCTGGAACATCTGCTCGAGGCTGTCGCGGCTCGGATTTTCCAGATCGATCACGATGATATCGGGATCGAACGCATAGATGCGGGCGAGCAGGCTCTGCATCTCGCTGATATGGACGACCTCGGTATAGCCCGCCTCCCGCAAGCCTTCCTGCAGGATCGCGGCGCGGATCTGGCTTTCATCGACAATGAGGATTTTCGGGGAGGACTCGGCGCCCATCGCTCACTCAGGTAGTCCGACAGCCTATCCATAGCATGCTGGAAGCTGCCTCAAAGCCTTGTATTTGGGAGTAAATGGGACTAGCTGACGGCCATCAATCACACAGTTTATGGACATGTCAGAGGCCACCGCGCCCAAGGTCAGCTTTGTTTCGCTGGGATGCCCCAAGGCCCTGGTGGATTCCGAGCGCATCATTACGCGCCTGCGCGCGGAAGGCTATGAGCTCGCGCGCAAACATGACGGGGCCAATATCGTCATCGTCAACACCTGCGGGTTCCTCGACAGCGCCAAGCAGGAATCGCTCTCGGCGATCGGCGAGGCGATGGCGGAGAACGGCAAGGTCATCGTCACCGGCTGCATGGGCGCGGAGCCCGAGCAGATTTCGTCCGCCTATCCCGGCGTGCTCTCCATCACCGGTCCGCAGCAATATGAGAGCGTTCTCGACGCCGTGCACCGCGCGCTGCCGCCGGCGCATAATCCGCATCTCGACCTAGTGCCGCCGCAAGGCATCAAGCTGACGCCGCGGCATTACGCCTATTTGAAGATTTCGGAAGGCTGCAACAACCGCTGCAGCTTCTGCATCATCCCAAAGCTGCGCGGCGATCTGATGTCGCGTCCGGCCAATGACGTGCTGCGCGAAGCCGAGCGGCTGGTGAAGGCCGGCGTCAAGGAGCTGCTCGTCATCTCTCAGGACACCTCGGCCTATGGGATCGATCTCAAATATGCCGAGAGCCCGTGGCAGGACCGCGCGGTGCGAGCAAAATTCTTCGATCTCGCGAAGGAACTCGGCGAGCTCGGCGCATGGGTCAGGCTGCAATATGTCTACCCCTACCCGCATGTCGACGAGGTCATCGGGCTCATGACCGAGGGCAAGATCCTGCCCTATCTCGACATTCCCTTTCAGCACGCCAGCCCCGAAATCCTGAAGGCGATGAAGCGGCCCGCCGCCCAGGACAAGACGCTCGGCAGGATCGCCAAATGGCGCGAGCAATGCCCGGAGCTCGCCATCCGCTCGACCTTTATTGTCGGCTTCCCCGGCGAGACCGATGCCGATTTCGCCTATCTGCTCGATTGGCTGGATGAAGCCGAAATCGACCGCCTCGGCTGCTTCAAATACGAGCCGGTTAGGGGCGCCGCCTCCAATGCGCTGGCAGGCGCGGTGTCGGACGAGGTGAAGCAGCAGCGCTACAATGCGCTGATGGCACGCCAGCAGAAGATTTCCGCACGGCGACTGAAACGCAAGGTCGGAACACGGCAGCAGGTGATTATCGACGAGGTCGGACCGACCGTAGCGAAAGGTCGATCAAAGGCCGATGCGCCGGAGATCGACGGCAGCGTCTATCTCACGAGCCGCCGTCCGCTGAAGGTCGGCGAGATCGTCACCGCGAAGATCGAGCGTGCCGACCAATATGATGTGCACGGCAGTGTCGCGGGATTCTAGTGCGGCTTTGGCACAGGTACGGCCGACCTGAACATCCAAAGCTTGAGCCGCCGCCATGCCTCATCGACGGTCAATTCCGCATACTGGCGCCTGAGCTTGGCCGCCTCGGTTTCAGCCGTGACGCCGCTCGAGAATCGGCAATCCAGCACGGCGCGCACGGTTTCCCAATCGAGACTTGCGACCCTGCAGGGCACCAGGATGCCGTCGCTGCGGAGACTTTGCATCAGCGATCGGACCAGTTCGATGCTCGACTTTGACAGCTCGGTCAATGCAGCGACGGTCTCTTCGTAGCGCTTTTGTCTCGCCAGATCGAGCAAGGTGGTCGCGTTAAGCCTGCCCTCTTTCTTTAGCTGCGCAATGAGCGTCTTCGCCGTGGTGAAATCCCGCTCACGGGAAATCTCGCGTTTGATGCCGGCCGATGCGGCCGAGATCGCCGCGCGTATCTCCTCGAACAGATAGGATGGCGCGCGCGACAACAGGTGGGTCCTGACCGCATCGGTCGCCTGGCGCAGCAGCTCGGCGCGGAGCTCCGGAGGCAAGTCGGCGCGGATCCCCGTCGCCACCGCAAGCTCGGGGTCGGATGCCGCCTGGGCCAAGATCAATGTGAAGCCGGCGGCGGAAACGCGCGCACCGGGGTTGCTGACGAGCCGGCGACTGACGCTGGGAAAGCGCCGCGCCAGCAGGCTGTCGGTGACGATCTCCTGCAACCACCACCGGCCTGCGATCGCGATCAGATGCTTCTCGCTCTTGCTTTGCGCGATCTCGACCAAATCCTGCTCGCTGAGCCTGGATGATTCCGTCAGCACCGGTCCAGCCACGGAGATTTCCTCGTGCCTTGCCAGGAGGCGCATGACGGCAGCCGGCGCCTGGGCAACAGGCGCGAGCTGGCTGCTCAATTCGGCCAGGGCGACTCGCGCGCTGACATCGGCGATGGCACGGAGTTCAATGGTGTTGACTAGTCGCTCGAAGACGTCGCCAAACAGTTCGATCTGTTCGTCGCTGTAGCTTCCGGCGGACGCCAGGAACAGCGCCGTCAACCGCTCGGCGGTCTCGGCGCACCTTTCAGTAGAGCCTGCGGCAATTGCCGCCTCGACTTCGTCGGCGATCGATAGGTTTTGCTGCGCCATCGCTCGTCCTGAGCGTTCGAACGGCTGTTCTAAGCCAGCCTCGCACGCTACGGACGATGTCTAAAATTTTCGTAAAATTCGAACGACTCAAGCCGTCAAGTCCGATCACATCGAGGTCGGTTTGGATGGCGACCGCCTCGTCAAACCTTCATCGGCTGCGGATGGCCGTACATCAGGGAGCGCCACAGCCATTCCAGCGGCCCAAACCGATACAGATTGAGCCACCACCGACTGAAGACCACCTGCGCCGTGACCAACTTTGCGCGGGCGAGCTTGACAGCAGCCGCCGTTTGGCTGTATCAGCGCGCCCCATGATTTCCAATCGGACCAACCGCCGCGCAGCTTTCCGCCGTCGCACCCGCGACGATGATGGGCTGCGCCATGTCCGACGACCCCGCTGAATAGCTAGATCAGCCTAAGTCTTCGAGAAGGCCGCGCCCGAGAAAGCGCGGCCTTCTTGCGTTTTGGCCCCTCGTCTCTGCAACCCACAAGGAGTTTTTCCATGCTCAAGGTCACCCATCCCTTTGACGCGCTGATGGACATCACGGCGCGCCCACAAGCCGTGTTCGTCCGAGGTGAAGGCGCCTACCTCTGGGACGATGCGGGAAAACGCTATCTCGATTTCATCCAGGGATGGGCGGTAAACTGCCTCGGCCACGCGCCGTCCTGCGTGGCAGAAGCCCTTGCGGCACAGGCGAAACTCTTGATCACGCCGAGCCCCGCCTATTACAACGCGGCAAGTCTCAAGCTTGCGAAGGCGCTGGTCGACAACAGCGCTTTCGATCAGGTGTTCTTTGCCAATTCCGGTGCGGAGGCCAATGAGGGCGCGATCAAGCTCGCGCGCAAATATGGAGCCCGGCACAAGAGCGGCGCGTTCGAAATCATCACCTTCGAGGGCGGCTTTCACGGCCGGACGCTCGCGACCATGTCGGCCTCGGGCAAGAAGGCTTTCGAGCCGTTGTTCGAGCCGAAGGTTGCGGGCTTTCGCAAAGCGAAGCTGAACGATCTCGATTCGGTTAAGGCGCTGATCAGCGACAATACCGTCGCTGTCATGCTGGAGCCGATCCAGGGCGAAGCCGGCGTGTGGCCCGCGACCGATCAATTCCTGCAGGCGCTGCGCGCGCTCACGAGGGAGCATGGCCTGCTGCTCATCTTCGATGAGATCCAGACCGGCATGGGCCGCACCGGAAAGCTCTTCCACTATGAACACGCGGAAATCGAGCCCGACATCATGACGCTGGCCAAAGGCATCGGCGGCGGTGTCCCGCTCGCGGCTCTGCTTGCCACCGAAAAGGCGTCGTGCTTCGAACACGGCGATCAGGGCGGCACGTTCAACGGCAATCCGCTGACGTGCGCCGCGGGCCTCGCCGTGTTCGAGGAAGTGAGCCAGCAGGCGTTTCTGCAAGCGGCTGCCGATGCCGGGCTCCATCTCGAAAGCGAGTTGCAAAAGCTCTCGGTGCGGCACGGGCTCGGCGATGTCCGCGGCCGCGGATTGTTGCTCGCGCTCGATTTGAAGCTGCCGATCGGGGCAGCCATCGTGGCGCAGGCGTTCGAGGCCGGCCTCCTGCTCAACTCGCCGCAGCCCGATGCGCTGCGCTTCATGCCGGCGCTCAATGTGACGCGGGAAGAGATTGCGGAGATGATCGACCACCTCGATGCGATCCTGACGAAGGTGGGCGCAGCGAGACGCGTGGCGTAGTGTCTCCGTCATTGCGAGCGAAGCGAAGCAATCCAGTCTTTATCCCGCGGAAAGAAGCTGGATTGCTTCGTCGCTTCGCTCCTCGCAATGACGGCCTCGCTCACGGCTTCAAGATCGACGCGCCGGTCGTGCTGCGGCTCTCCAGATCGATGTGCGCTTTCCCCGCATCCTTGAGCGCATAAGCATGATTGATCGGCACGTGCAGCTTGCCACTGATGACAGCGGCGAACAGCGTGTCGGCGCCTTCGAGAAGCTCCTTTCGGGTGCCGATATAGTCGTTGAGCTTGGGGCGGGTCGCAAACAGCGAGCCGTGATTGTTGAGCTCGGCGATTGCAAACGGCGGCACCGGGCCCGAGGCATTGCCGAAACTGACGAACAATCCGCGCGGCTTCAGGCAGGACAGCGAGCCCGGGAAGGTCGCCTTGCCGACGCCGTCATAGACGACGTCGCAGAGCTCGTTGCGGCTGATCTGTTTCACGCGTTCGACAAAATCTTCCTCGCTGTAGTTGATGACATGGTCGCAGCCATTGGCCAGCGCAAGCTCGGCCTTCGCCTTCGAGCCGACGGTGCCGATGACATGCGCCCCGAGCGCCCTCGCCCACTGGCAGGCAAGCAAGCCGATGCCCCCGGCCGCGGCATGGATCAATACACGATGATGCGGCTCGATCTTGAAGGTCTTGTGCAGGAGATACCAGACCGTGAGCCCCTTGAGCATCAACACCGCGCCCTGCTCATAGGTGATGTGGTCCGGCAGCTTGACGAGCTTCTCCCAGGGAATGTTGCGTTCGGTCGCGTACGCTCCGAGGTTGTGGTAGTAGGCGACGCGATCACCGGGATGGAAATTGGTCACGCCCGGTCCCACCGCCACCACCTCGCCCGCGGCCTCGTTGCCGGCGATGAAGGGCAGCCCCGGCGCCTTGTAGAGACCGGCGCGGTAATAGACATCGATGAAGTTCAGTCCCACGGCGTGCTGTCGGATGCGCACCTCGCCCGCTCCTGGCTCGGCCAGCTCGATGGGCTCGTACACCAGCGCTTCCGGCCCTCCCACCTTGTGCACGCGCACGGCCTTTGTCATCCGCCCGTCTCCTTCCGGCGCAAATCAGCGCACGAGAAACCAAGGCCATCGAAGCCTTGTTGTCAACTCGACGCCCTCCAACCGGTTAACGCGACTGCCCTTTGCGGTTGCTCTTCGCCAGCACGTTGAAGAACTCGACCGCTACCGAGAACGCGATCGCAAAGTAGATGTAGCCCCGCGGAATGTGGAACTTGAATCCGTCGGCCACAAGCGCCACGCCGATCAGGACCAGGAAGGCGAGCGCCAGCATCTTGGTGGTCGGATGCTCCGCGACAAACCGCGCCACCGGACCGGAAGACGCATACATGATCACACAGGCGATCACGACGGCAGCGATCATGATGGCGAGATCCTGTGCCATGCCGATCGCGGTGATGATGGAGTCGAGCGAGAACACCATGTCGATGACGATGATCTGCAGGACCACCCAGAGAAAAGCGCTGGCGCCGCCCGCGCGCTCGCCGGCGTCGTCACCGCCCTCCACCTCGGCATGGATTTCGTGGGTTGCCTTCGCAATCAGAAACAGCCCGCCGCCAATGAGGATGAGGTCGCGCCACGAGATGGAAATATCGCGCCAAGTGATGACGGGCGCGGTCAGGCCGATCAGCCAGACGAGCAGGCTGAGCAGCAGAATGCGGAAGACCAGCGCGAGGGCGAGACCGATCTGGCGCGCACGCGTCGCCTGCGGCTCCGGGATTCGCGACACGATCACCGACAG